>Ga0315915_1002135_pt1 | contig 24717 bp, 9 predicted proteins | sample MpolbnodulesMG_FD_207738 | JGI IMG/M metagenome (GOLD analysis project Ga0315915, IMG submission 207738) | Medicago polymorpha root nodule microbial communities from Los Angeles, California, United States - branched nodules | ecosystem: Host-associated > Plants > Roots > Nodule | place: USA...
CAGGTGGCTGATCGGAATTATAAACATTGTCCATCAGATGAGGAATGGGAAAGGGCAGAGAGAATTTGTGAGTTCTTAGAACCATTTTATGATATCACAAATTTGATCTCGGGTTCATCTTATCCGATTGCAAATTTGTATTTCATGCAAGTATGGAAAGTCCAATGTATTTTGGAAAAAAAAACAAAACTGTGTGGATGAAGTGATAAAGAAAATGACATTGGATATGATGGTGAAATTTGAAAAATATTGGACAGATCATAGTGTAGTATTGTCTTTTGGAGCTATTCTAGACCCACGGTTGAAGGATAAATTTCTAAAGTATTGCTACGCAAGACTTGATGCTTCAACATGTGAGGAAAAACTCAAGAATGTGTTGGATAAATTTAGAGGGCTTTATGAAGAATATGTAAGCTATTATTGTAACCAAAGCACTTCCCTTTCTCAATCACTATGTGAGACCAGCTCATTGTCTAAGTTGTCCAGAGAGGGGAACAAGACCAAGAAATCAAAGGTTGCAATTGTAAGTTTTTTAGTATTTGATCATATTCATAAATTTGACATGTTGAGGTTAGCATTTGATCATATTTATAAATTTGACATGTCTGTTAGCAGTTAGCAGTGATGCACTATGTTATAAATCTTAGTTTTCTACAACTATTTTATAAATCATCTATGGACTGTGACTGTGTTGTCTGAATGCATCTATTTTATAAATTTGACATGTTTGTCAGATGTTTAGCAATTGATCATAAGTATAAGTTTGACAATATTTATGCCTATATTATGTGGTGCCAGAGTTCTTACAGTTTGATAGGCTAGGTTTTACTGTGTTTGCCAATGTTTTGCTGGATTTATCTGTCCCAAACTGAGCATAACAGCTTGATGGTGAAACTAGATGGTGGCTGCTATGTTGTTATTCTGTAAAACTCTGATCTTTATCTTGCAGATTTTCATTTTAGTTTGATGTCTCTGAACTTGATACATTAAGAATTGCAAGATTTTAAAACATGGAGCTCGAGTAGTGGATCTCTTCCTGGCAAGAGTGAATTAGATGTATATTTTGAGGAAGAATCTATGCAGCTTGGAGAGAAAAACTCTGAGGATTTTGAGGTGCTTCTTTATTGGAAGCTTAATGCAAAAAAAGTATCCAACACTCTCGATAATGGCGCATGTCATTCTTAGCATTCCAATCACCACTGTGGCTTCAGAATCTTCTTTTAGTATCGGAAGACGCATTCTCACTAAATATAGAAGTTCTACACTTCCAGAACATGTCCAGATGCTGATTTGTGCTCGTAGTTGGATGCATGGTTTTTCTGAAAATCCTAATGGTAATCTGCAACTAATTATTTGCTTCTCCTTCTGCTTTAAAATTAGATTGAGTTAAGTATTATTAGGGACTGTATCAGGTTGTGCAACACATGTTAATATTTCCATTTGCAAGAACCAATATTGATGATAAGACTGCAGGTGTGAACTGGAATGTATAGTTGTCATTTAATATTTGATAGAAGGTGTAATGGTTTTGTGATATGCTTCAATATGATAATATTTGATAGAAGGTCACCTGGTTTGGTTGTTTAATCAATTTTGTTTTTTGTTTTGTTTTTTTAAGATGAAAATGATGATGGAAATAATGAGGAGGAATGCAATATTGAAGCGATGGTGACTCAAGATGTGGGTCGATTGCAAGATTAAAGTCGGCATTAAATTAGTTTTCATGTTTTTTAAAATTTTGGATTGTAATTTTGGTTGTACTTTATTTTGAGTCTAGTTTTTACACCGTAGATTCTTACTTCAAAGTCAAAATGGTTGACTTGACAAAAGCAAATTTAAAATTCATATTACGCTCAAGATTATGATGATTAGTAGTATTAAACAATTTATGACAATTTCACATTTTTTTCTAACTTATTTTCATAAGCACTTATAATAATAAGTGATTTTTCTATAAGTTGCAACCAAGTTGTTTATCCAAAAAAAAAAATGTTTCAAAAAAATTGAAGTGAATGTTCTTTTAAAAAAAATTGAATGAGCGCTTATCATGATTTAAAAAAATTGTTGAAAAAAAATGTGCATATCATATTTTAAAATAAATGTTGAAAAAAAAATTCAGGAAAAATATTGAGAAAAATTTTTTTAATTTTTTTTAAGGGAAATGGGATCAATTTTAGGCCCCCTTAATATATAGGGCTTACTATTTTGGGGCATATAAAAACAAGGGCTCATTAACTTCAAATATTTTAGGCCCTCATGTCAAAGGAGTTGGGGCCCAAATTTGCAAGGCCCCATAAATTGACAGCTCTAATTCCAACCCAAACCCAATAGAAAATATTACTAAAATTAAATAGAGCTCCTTCAACACATAAATATTCATTCAAAATTTGGTGGTTCAAGAGGAAGGCTAGCATCTGAAGAATTAAGGAGGAGTCTCACTTCTCCTTAACATCTGTTTCTAGAGTATGTTTTGTATTTCTTCTTTGATTATGTCTTTTGTTGCTGTTCGCATCTAAACACATTTTGTTTAAGGTTTTAAGATAAATATCTATTTATTTTTTAAAGTTTATTACTGCAAGTAAAATACCATATATCTAATTGCAATATAATATGATATAATTAGGTATATGGGTAAAACTTTCATATGTTTATTGTGTATAATGTGTCAATTAAATTATAAAATTATAATTTAAACAAAGTTTTATTCATGAGAAACTTTGGCGTGTAATTAACCTAGGCCCTATCTTAAAATAGCTATAAGTTAACTGCCCAAATGAAGTATAAATCTTCATCTATATATATCTCCCACATAAACAATAAATCAAAGATAATTAGAGTGCACATATAATGGAGCATACCATGTTTCCTTTACACCAAGGCAGTAATGACCTAGTTATCCAGTTTTCCAATAGTCCCCACGAACAGCAACACAAAATCTCCCAGGATCTGATTCTCGATAATAATTATTCTTCTTTGCTTATCAATCATTCTGATAAAATATTCAGTTTTAGTTGTCAGCCAAATAATGAACAACTTTATGAGGCTGCAAAGAATCATGATAATTCTAATGAACAAATGAGGAAAACGATTCATAGAGAGATTGAGAAGAAAAGGAGGCAAGAAATGGCTACCTATACTGCATCTCTCCGATCCTTGCTTCCTCTTGAGTTCATCAAGGTTAGAAATCTATATATGTTATTTTTTGTACTTTATTTTGAAATTAATTAGTACCTACTTCACTATATAGGATCCTATCTCTTTATAAAAATTCCAATTAAAAGATGATAAATCAATACATACATACATATATATATATAAATAGGTATATTTTTTTATTTAAAAAATCCAGATGAGATATGTATGATTTGTTAAATCATTTGATCTTTTATCTTTTAGATCTTCCCTCTAATATTTTTTGGGGTTGAGCTATGGTAGTGTTGAAAATTTGTTATTTGGTTGCGTTGAATTTGAATATCTTTGTACTTCATTCTTCATATATACTATAATTTATAGGTAAAAAATATATATATTTTTCATTAAAATCTTTTTTTTTTATCAAAGCCAAACGAATAGAAAGCAACTCTAGAATTAAACTGTAAACTGAATAGTTTGCTAGTTGTTTTTATCTCAATAGAGTTCAAACGTTTTTATTTTTTCCAATTTTAATTTTCTCTTTGCTTTTAAAAATTTGTTCATTTTTTTCTTCAAAAAAAAAAAATTGTTCATTTTTATATCACTTATTTTTCATCCGGCTTTTCTTCACATGCATATAATTTCTTTGTTAACATAGTGGTTACTACTTCTTCAAATTTGGACCCAATTAACCGGATGGTTCAATCGGAAATTGTTACTTTTCCGGTTGATTTTATCCGATTAAACCAATTAACTGGTACACGTTCGTTCGGTTTATTATTTTTACTTTATTTTAGTTAATTTGGTGCAATTGCGTTTTAACCGATTAAACCAGATAACTAGGGTTTTTAATAGGCTTATTGTGATGGCCTGATGGGTTTACAGGGAAAGCGATCAATATCTGATCATATGAATGAGGCAGTGAATTACATAAAACACATGCAAAATAATAACAAAGAACTTGGCGCAAAGAGAGATGAACTCAAAAAACTCTCCAATTCTAAGCTGGAAAATATTGAGAGTAACCATGCATTATGCAATTTAAATGTTCACCAGAATAATGGTATTTTGAGAATTGAATTTACAAGTGGTTTAAGAAAGGAAAGGCTCAAACTTTCACAGCTACTAAAATTATTGGCTAAAGAGGGACTTGAAGTTGATAGTTGCGTTACAACAGAAATCAATGGCAGATTGATCCAAAGTGTCATGTGTGAGGTATATACTCTTTTTTCTCTCTTATAAACATTATATATAGTGAAACTTTAGTTTTAAATTTTTTTTTTGTTTTGTCTCCACTGAAATTAAACTCACACACAACTTTGAGGTCCCAGGTTTGAACCCGGATCACGACGTCCGGCCTTGCAATTTCGGCATTTGCCAGATGAGTTAGGACTTCTAGACGTTTAGTTTTAAATTTTGGTTATGTCATATGTGTGTATAGTTCTGATATTCCTTGAAAGGTAGACAAATGGGACTTTACTAATTTCTTTCATGAGCAAAAAGTTTTTTAGAAGAGAGTTAAGGTTACTCCAACATGTTACATAAATTTTTTTGAAGACAGCAAATTTTTTATTAAACATCCATCCACAGCCACAAGCCGAGAAAACAAGGCGTTACAGACAAAAACAACACAGTGGCCAACAACCTAAACGAAAACAAAGGAAAAAAAGGAGCAGCCACTGGCACCAAAGAAAGAACAACAAATACACTGAAAAAACCAAATTGTCACCACCCTGTAGACAGCAGCAAAATCGACACAGATTCAGCACAAAACGAACCAAATCTACAACGCTCAAGGTCCCTCGCTTTTGGCTAAAACACGTTATCTCAGACAACAATATATCTCTTGGGTTCCAACATTACTCATAAAACAAGCAAGTTGGAATTTTCAACCTATTCAAACTCCATTGTCACGACAACAATTTAACCTACTCCACAAACTCGTCCACCTCATTTACAACTTTATTAAAAATGTTATCGTTTCTTGATTTCCAAAGCACCCATATTGTGGCGTGCCAACATAGCCAAAGACTCTTACAAAGCTTTTTATTTGTTGCCGTAACACTCCAAATGGGTGAACAAATTATGAGGGAAAATAAAATTAAAGCCAAGCAACCCCATAATCCTAGACCACACCAAGTCCGCCACCCTACAATGACGAAACAAATGTGCCGCCGTTTTTGGAACTTCGTGTTGCAAAGAACACAATGAACCAAGGCATCCAAAGGTAGAATGTTCCTCACAACAAATTTGCTCTTGTTGGGATTCGATCTAGTAAAAGTTGTCACTAAAAAGCCACCACCTTAGACGGAGCCAGGCTCTTCCAAAGATAGCCAAACACACAATTCTTCACACCGCCCCAATTAACTCCTTCCAACCAAGTAGTCCCCAACACCTTATATGCGGTTTTAACCGTAAACACCCCCTCCTTCTTCCGGCCTCCACCACCAACAATCCTCAACATTACTCAAAACACAAACCCCCAAAACCTCCACCAAGCGCTCAAGTCTCTCCAATTCCCACACAAACAAATTCCTTCGCCAAACATTCTCATACACCACCTCCACTACAAGAATGGGCCACAAATCAATGACTTTTGCCTCTTGTATATTTGAATCGCAAAGATACTGGGAAATTGACTATGTAACAGAGTATTTCCTCTCCACACATCATACCAAAATCTAGTATTACGCCCATTGCCCACTTTTCTCGTCAACTCCCTTTTGAACCAAGGTTCACCCACCACCTCCTCTATCGTCATTATATCCTTCCACCAAGTAGAGGTATGTCTTGACCAAGTTTCCACTTCAACCGTCTCAATACACCCTATACCGGTCCCATATCTCTCAATAAGCACTTTCTTCCAAATGGGTTGATCACTATCGAGCACCCTCCACCTCCACTTTGCCAACAAACTCATTCACCACTCGTACATCCCTCACACCAAGACCTCCCTTTTCTCTAGGTTGACATACCGTACTCCATTTGACCCAACAAACTTTACGCACTCCCGTGACTACTCCCCAAAGAAATTCTCTTTGAATTCTCACAATTTTCTTCCACCCCTTTACCGACAACTACTAAAAAGACAAATAAAAAAATTGAAATTGAATTAAGTACCGAATTGATGAGCACAATCCTCCCGCCAAGATTCACATACTTATTTCCCCAGGAATTCAACCATCTCCTCAAAAGATCCAAGAGAGGTTCCCAAGTTGATAACCTCCTTGGGTTAGCCCCCACCGGTAGTCCCAAGTACTTGAAAGGCAAATTACCCAATTTAGAAAATTACAAGCCATCTCCAAAAAAATCGGAGACACATTCACTCCCATTAGACAACTTTTAAAGTAATTTACTTTCAAGCCCACCATCATTTCAAAACCTCTAACTAAAGCCTTCAACATCCAAAGATTATCCATTGTCGGCTTACCAATACAAAGGGTATCATCGGTATATTGAAGGTGAGAAACCACCATACCTTCATTTTTAAAACTAAAACCTTTGAACAACTTGAGGAGCACCGCATTTTAAATTAACTCATTGAAGCCTTCTGCCACTAGAAGGAACAAAAATGGAGCTAGCGGGTCTCCTTGCGTATCAATAATAGTTAGATTTGCAAATATCACAAAAGGTTAGAATTCTATCTCAACAACGGAGCTCAATTTTCATTGCTTCCCCCTAATTGAATTCGGATTGCAGCTAGTTAACAACCTACGCATAAATGCAATCAGCATATTCGGATTGCAGCTAGTCAAACGATCAGGATTTTAATTAATGCAAATTTGATTTCTTTTTTCAAAATGGAAAGTACAAATGATCATTAAATCTAGATCGCTTAAACTCAACCAAACGGCCATGGGTATATATGTTGATTGAGTGAACTCATGAGATTGATGAATGTAAGCATTAGAACTCAACTAACCTCGTGAGAGGCTGTTTTCTATAGCAAAAACTAACCTCATGAGAGTATTTTGATTTTGATTTTTTTTTTGAATGGCATCGAGAGCATTAGAATATCATGTTATCGGTACAAAGTATCTACCACATACTAATATCCATCGAAGAACATGTGCGCCACACAAAATGGGTTCTCCCGTCCACCCGAATTTTCTTAATGCTCAACATTAAGAGTATTTTAAACTGAGCTGAAATTGCATCATTTTCCGCAACTGCCCCTTGAAACATAATCTTACTCTTTAACATTAACGATCAATTAATTGCTATCCAAATCAAGATAGTCTCAATAATTATCCATGCATATACTTGATTCTACACATAGAAAAATGGATAGGTAAAAAATAGATGATAGCGTGTTTCTCTATCATTAAAGCTGAAAATACATGACAAGTCATGAGTATGGATTTCCTATGATTTGATTCATCCATTGAGACTTATATGTCTTGGAATTGTGAATGTATTGTGTAATCTAAAACCATGGATAAAATTTATTCTAATATAGCTTTGTTTTCGCCATGCACAGGTGAACAATTCCAAAAGCGTAGATCTGTTTGAGCTGAGAAATAAAATTGCCACTGTAATTCCAACGATTACATGTGATTCACTTTGTGGCTTGAGATAGGCTCAGAAAATATTTTAGCCAGTGAGTTGTGACAGGAAATTGTTTACATGAGCTTGGTTGCAAATTGCAATTAAGTTTCACATTGTCAATCACCTCCCTCTGATTTATATTTTTCAGCTTATATGTGAAGAAATGTGTGAAAGGTTGAAGAAAAATTGTGTAGATCAAAGTTTTCATTTCTTCTTTTGATAATTTTCATTTCTTCTTTTGATAAGCTATGTTTACTTGACCTTCTTTTTTTCTTAACCCATTTGGGTTGGCCGGGTGATGTTGGCTTTGGACTTTAGTGTGTGCTATTCAAAATCTCAGTCGATTGCAAAAAAAAAAAAAAAGTTTTGTTCTACTTTGACATTTTGAAAACAATTAAGTTAATCTATGTTTAATTGTTATTGTATAGAGACACAAATTTACATGTTTCCTCTGTTCTTTCTCCTTCTACCCTAGCCGCCATAACCTACATAACCAACCACCTTTCCTCCTCTAATCCAAACACATTTTCCACCATGTAGCCTCACGCAGGTGGTGAACGCGATCCTCGCGGCTTCACCACCCTCGTTCCTTGTTTCGTCGAATAGTCCGGCGCCATCTGTGCTCTCGCCGATGGTGCTTTTTGGATCTGTAACCACCACTTTTCGTTACCACAGCTTTTGAATCTGCGACCACCCCTCGATTTGTTCTCTAATCTGTGGGTCTTGGTTTTCCTCGTCGGAGCTGTTGAGTCTCCGGTGACCTTTGCGCTGCTGTCGACTTGAGTCGTTTTGTGGTGGGTTCGTCTTTCCGGATCTAATTTTTGGTCATGCTTCATGGTTGTTCTCTTTGATGTTACTGTGTTGTTGCGGTTTCGCTGGTGGGTGTCTTCTATTTTGGTTATCCGACGGTTTGTTTGCTTTCATTTTCGTTTTATGTTATTTTCTGTTGTTTTGGGAAGATGAAGATTGGTGGTGGTCTTGTTCTAACTATCTGGTTTAGTTGAAATTTTGAATCTGGTTTGTCCGAATTTAAGATTTGGTTCTGGTTTTGTTCATTTGTGCGATGTTTGGTTGGATACCATCCCTCGATCTGGATTCAACAAGACTTGTTTCGCCTGATATTGCTCGAAAGGGCTAGGTGCGTAGACGCTCCGTGTTGACGGTAGTTGTTGATGTCGTACCTTCAAAACTTTATCTGCTACGATTGCTTTATGCGTCGACAGTGGACTGCTTTGCATTTCTGTCGTTTGTTCATCCCTCGATCTGAACTACGACTGGATTGGTTGGCCCGAAAGGGCGTTTACTGCTTGTTGATATTTGATGGGAGCTGCTGGATCTTGGGTCGCTTCTGTGTTGGCAGACGATCCATACGCCTATTTAGAAGCCTTGAATACTCACTCTACGTTTTTTTGCAATTTGGTTTCGCGCTCATACGTGGGTTCGCTGGATTGTCAGTGGCCGTGATTGTTTAGGGTTGTTGTTTGTTGTATACCACTTTGTACTGAAATTGTTGTATTCAACATGTGATCTCCATCTCCTTTATTCAACATGTGATCTCCATCTCCTTCGTTTCAAAATCGAATTCAACTTGTCTTTGGGGGTAAATTACCCTCAATTCATCAAGGGGTAATGTAGGTCTCACCAAATTTAAAACTTATATAAGTTGATATTTTAGAAGTATTTTTATTTGGTTTTCCTACCTTTCAGGTAAGACAACTCGAAAGAAAATTGGATTGACAAAATCATGGTGTTGCACCGTGATTCTGCTAAACTCACCATCGATCCAAACATGCACTAATTTTATAATAAACCCAACTCCAATCATTATGATGGTTATGGAGAAGTTATTGAAAGTTGTTGTTCTCACATCCATTGTTTCTTAGAAACACATGAAAATGATCCAAAAAAATCTAGCGGTAGTTAACTACCGCCAAGTTTTTTCGGTCATTTTCATGTGTTTCTAAAACAATGGATGTGAAAACAACAACAGTTATTTTGGACTCATCCCATATCCAAGGCCTACTTCATAAATGGGCTCTTATAGGATGACATAATGGAAATTTTACCCTATACCCCTGCATCTATACTTTCACCCTTACAAATTATCGAAAATTCCAATTTTATCCTTCTTATCATTTAACTCTTTACATCTTAATTTTTCACCTTCACTTTCAATTTTTTTTAGTCTTCACCCCTGCATGATATTTCTTCACGGAATACTCTAAAAGACATTTCTGGTTCATATTAATGGCAAGAAAAACTCACGTTTACTTTATAAGTAAAATAAAACTGAAAAATTCTTGAAATTGTTTCTGGTGTGTGAACATTTAACAAAGCTCAAATAACACATTTCCAGAATTGCAGAATTACAACAGATAGAGATGCTAACAAGTAACAACATAAAAAGTAATAAAATGTATGGTGATGTTAAAATGGCAAGCGAGTGTGTTTGTACTTGTTTGGGTTCTTTTGAATTGAATCACAGCTGCTAATTTTTTATATGTGGGTTATGCTTCTCCAGTCACATTAAAATGAAAAATACAGATAAAAAAAAAAGAAATAAAAATAAAAAAATCATAAAAAAACGGAAGAAAAAAAAATCAGCAGATGCCAATAACATATCTAGATGCTAACATCATAAAAATTGGAAAACAAATCGAAACTCAATTTGAGATAGGAACAACAAATCAAAACCGAAAAACCTACCCAGCGATTTATAAACATCAGATTGTAACAGAGATCTCCAAATCAACCCAAATTTGAGATTACTAAGCAACAGATTGAAACCGGAATACACAGTATGAGGTTTCCAAAGGAACAAGATTACTCGGAAGAAAGCCATGAGTTTTGAGAGAAAAATGAGTAAACTGGATGCTTCTATGTTTATACAGGAGGGTATAATAGGACGTTTGTGTAAAATGTAAGGGTGAAAGTATAGATGTAAGGGCATAGGGTAAAACTTCCTGACATGATGAGTCGAGCCAAACACATGAAGAAGCTCAATCCAGCCAAGCTAAAGCCAAAATGCTTAAGGGAAGCAAGCAGAAGAGCGTTCCAGATTCGGATCACTCTCGTGAACCCAGATAACGAACCAACCCTCCCACACTGTTATTGCAAGAAAGCCTGGGTTTATAAGCCAAGGTTGTATAAGGAATATTTCTGCAGAATTTGATGAATCCACTGGGGTGTTTTGCACTGACGTGAAGAGTGCATTATCAAATACAATTTCATTTGTATCAAAATATCACTTACTTTCTTAGTTTCCATTTGATGTAGTTTGCCAAAAATTTAAACAGATAAACACAATATTACCACAACAGTAAATGGAAAAGGTAAGAGATGGTTTAGAACAACTCAACTGATTCAAAGTACAAGTTTTGACACCAAAAATAAGCCAATAGGAGGAGTATTTGCAGTTAAGTTAAGGACACTAATGCTACAACTCTCAAAATTAAAATTCACTATTTTGAAAATTTTCCATGACTGGAATTGGGAACAGTATATTTCTGATCTTATTAGCATAGTTGAACCAAATTAATTTGTCTAATTTGATCTTAATGAGTATACATGAATGCCATTAAATTGAGACATGCATGAAAGTCACACTACTGTCAATATTGTTGCCAAAGCCATCACAAGTTCAGCAGTGTGTTGTATTGTACTACAACTCTGCAACAATGCAAATATAACTAGGATGACAAACATTAATATAGCTGTGTTAAATACATAGTTGATTAGTATTCTATACTAATAAGAAAACCATTTTTCCTCTGCAATGCGTCAACACATTAGCACTCTTGAGATTTGTGTCTACAACATGGATCACTGCCACTAGTTTCATACAAACTAGCTGTTGGGAGAGCAGACCAGTTTCCCTAAAAAGGAACAAGGTAGTAACTACAGTTGGTGTATTTTCACACAATAGGAAGATTCTGTTATTAAAGTGACGCTAATTTTCATTTTACAACCGTCTCAAAATGAAATTTGAACTCCATCCTTTGAGGTCACACGATCAAATTTTTACCATTGAGTTGCACCATATAAACATAAAGTAGATTCTTCATAAAATATACCCTTCACTCTTTCGATCCCTTTCATCCTTCCAACTTTCACTAGTCATCCAAAACCTCAAATTCACGTAATCTCTAAATAATTCAATATATGAATTCATTCTCATTGTGCCCTTCTTTTTTCTAATCGGGTTCCCTCTTTACCCTCTTCAATAAAAAAAAAAACACTTAATTTTCCCTTCATTCTCTCTCACGGTAATTTTCCATTGAGTGTAAATCAGTAATTTAAAATTTCAATGTTCTGTTACAACATGTGTGAATAACAGGGCAGAAAAATAATCAATGTAAAATGTAAAGCCTTGACAAAATTTACAAAAGCTGTAAAAAATAAAGGTGCATAACAAAGGAGTAAATTCCTGAGTAAATAAAAGGTATGCTGATATATTATTCATTTCTAAAAGAGAGTGTGAACTACAATAATGGATTCAGTCCTTGCCATAATTTATAATTTCCAAACATAAAATCAATCAAGGCATGTCTATATTACAAGTCAGTATGGAAAAAAAAAAAATATATGAAATAAGTTAATGTACACTAATCAAACTCCAAACCGTATGCTGTAATGGTATCAACATGAGGAAAAGTGACCTATCTTTTAAATTCCTAGTATACATTAATTTGTCGCTTGAAAACTATCACTGCCAGTATATTCGTCTAATTACCGATTAAAATGGGTTATGTGATAGTAACCAACTTACCGGCCTTGGCATTTCTTCCTAGATTTGAAAGGGAAGCGAGAAGGCGTTGAAGGCGAGTACTCAATAGGCAACTGAGGTGGTTCCAGCTCACCACTAAGCATCCCGACAACCTCCTTCATTGAAGGACGCCGAGCAGGTGATTTAAGCAAACAATGCAAAGCTACCTTGATGCAGATCAGAGCTTGGTCCTTATCCAATGACTGAATAGACTCATCAACCAGCTCAATGAGCTTCCCGTTTCTCGCACAATGGCGTGCCCATGACAGAAGATTAGCTCTTTGAAACTCCGAAATCGGTGAACCGGTCACTTGAAGTGGGCGTCTTCCAGAAATGATAACAAGCAACAAGATCCCAAAGCTATAAACGTCACACTTTTCAGTGACATCTTCGCCATAGCCATACTCGGGAGCAACATAACAAACAGTTCCTCTCATACTTGGAGTACTACTCACACCACCACTCTTTGGAATATCTCCACTAGCTGAATCAAAGCTATTCCTGCGTGCTCTCCATAGGTCACCACTGAATCCATCTAACCACCAATCGATATTACCACTGCGATTATTCCCGCTTCTTCTCTTTCCCTTCTTTCTGTCCCCGTATAATGCATCATCACTCATCCACCAATTATCACCATTGCTAATACCATCATCACCATTTTCTACACCCTTTTTCTTCATCTTATTCTTCTTCTTTTTCTCCTTTGCAACCTCTTCACAATGTTCCTCCTTCCACCATTCCCTCACCGACTTTCTCTTCTCTTTCCTCATCACCCCGCCAACATTTTCCTCGTCCATTGATTCCCACCATTCCAATTTCTGCTTCCTTTTCTTCTCCTTTTTGTTCTCCTTCCCAATCTTACCTCCCTCTAATTCACTCTTCTCACTTTTCACTTCCCTTCCAATCCAATCCATCACATAATCCTTCACCTTCTTACCTTCACCAACCGCCGTCAAACCAGCAACCTCATTATCCTGTTTCCACCACCAATCCCTAACCGAATTACTCGTTAACCCTTTCCCCTTCTCATTCTTCTCACTAACCTTATCAAACCCCGGTGACGCCGCCATATTCATTCTCATCTCAACACTTTCCGGTGAAGCCACCGGAGTTCCCAAATGACCACCCTCTTCAAAAAAACCGGTATGACCACTCTCAATCGACCCACAATCATCAATCACAACCTCCAATTCATCATTCCCATTCCCTTTCTTCATCTCATCATCACTATCAACACCCAAAACCTCAATTTCAACCCTAATCGGCTCCGATTTCAACCTCGCCAATCCAAAATCACCAATCTTAGCATTAAAATCACAATCCAACAAAACATTACTAGGTTTCACATCACCATGTATAACAGGAGGATTAAAACAATGAAGATAACAAAGTCCCTTAGCAATATCCATCACAATTTCAAATCTCTTCTTCCAATTCAAAAGCTCAACACACTTTCTCTTCAAAAGCGCGTCTTGAAGATTACCGTTTTGCATTAAAGGATAAACAAGTAAAAAACGACGACGTTTTGGGTCAGATGAATACCCTAACGGTGGAATTGTGTAAAGAGAACGAAGCTTTGAAGCGAATAAGAGTTCGTTGTGAAATTCACGTTCACCTTGATGAAAAGAAGTGTCTATTAGTTTTTTGTTTTTGTTTTTGTAAAAACTCGGTATCCGATCCAAAGACCAATTAATCTTCTGAGGACTAATCTCAGTGTCAGTGTCCATGAGTTTAACAGCTATGGGTTGGGAGGATAGTGTTCCGGAAAAGACGGTGCCGAAGCCGCCGTGGCCGAGGGGAGTGGAGAAGGAGTTGGTAGCACGGCGGAGATGGGAGTAGGTGAAACGGTGAGGTGGGTCGTCGGTGAAGGTGAGTGGGGTGGTGTGTTTTTTTCGGCGGCGGTGGAGGAGGGTGAAGAGGAGGAGGAGGGTGAGGAGGACGGTGGTTCCGGCGAGGATAGGGATTAGGATGTGGTGGTGGTGGCGGTGGTGGTGTGGTGGTTGTGGTAAGGAAGATGAAGTGGACGGTTGAGATTGAAAGAGTTTACGGTGAAGCATGGTTGAGAATGGAAATGAAATGAGAGAATATAGAAAGGTTTTAGTTTAGTTGAGTTTTGAGTGAAAAGGTTATGTATTAGGAAATGGGTTTTGTGTTTGTGATTATAGTTATTGGGATTTTTCAATTGGGTCTGCCGCTGGAGAGTGAGATTGGTCTTTTGATTAAATTAGTCGTTTCTTGGACTAGTTAATTTGACATGGTCGTTGTTTAGATTAGTTAGTTGATGATGAATTGATCATTTAGATTAGTCGATCTCTGAAGAAAAAGATTAAAAGAATTTTGAGAGATGGTATAATATATGGTAAGGTGATGATTGTTGATTGATGATGATGAATTGAACATTTAGATTAGTCGCTTTTTGAAGAAAAAATTATGAGAATTTTGAGAGATGGTATAATTTGTGGTAAGGTAATGATCGTTGTTGATCGATGAATTAGGTGGAAATATGAGAAAGTGGAGGAGGAAGAGAAGTGGAAGTTGGGAGTTGAAGAATTTTTTATTTATTGGCTTTTATGTATTTTCTTCTACTTGTTTGTTCTCTAGTATAAAGTCAATAGTGTGTGTTACTTAAAATAAAATAAAAATTAGTGTGTTGTGTGTGTGAAATTTGGGTAAAACGTATCTTAATGGACTTTCGTTGAGGTAGTTAGTTTGTTTGGATTGGTATGCCTGCCCGTGGTCATGACAAGTGCTTTTATTTAACTTAACGATATATAATAATTTGAAGAGGATCAAGTTAGTCAAAAGTAATTAGCAAAGATCTTTAAAAAAAAAAGTAATTAGCAAAGTTCATACCTAATAGCACTTTGAAGAAATAGTAAGGAATATTAACTTGGATGTTGTAATCGGGGTTGAACTCAGACTCTTGCACTCGTGTATGAGTTTTCAATGTCTATTGTCATTTCATACATCTAAAAAAAAAGTTTATTTTTAGACGTTGATGGATTAAGGTATTATGTTTATGATATTTTAGGTATTATATTAATGTATCTCTCTAGTTTTTATGCTTTCATTTAAACAGGACATACAAAGACTTTTTTTTAAAGTTTATTTTGATAAACATACTTGAATCTAAAAAGTAGGTTTATGACAAACTATATACCAAATTTAAGCCTCGATTTTTTTTAATAGATTAAACTTAGATCTTGCAAAATATAGCTCGAATTAGCTTGCTTCCAACCTACTAGCAGACATCCGATTAATGGAGGGATTATTTAGTTAGATGGAGAATTATTTAGAGATCTTTTAGTATGTTTTAATAGTTTAGAGACAAATTTGGAAAAGAAGGACAATTTAAGTATGAAATTGATTGTTTATTCAAAGAGAAATACACCAATTTTCTTTAGCTCACATTTCTTACTTTTCTTAGTGTTTCCTTTCACTTTTGACTCAATCCTAACTATTTGCATATAGTCTTCTAAATAGTAATAATGATATCATAAAAAATATTGCGACCAACTTAGGATGTAGATATATTATTATTTTTTTGAAACCAATGATGTATATATTTTTGTCAACACATTTGCGGCTCCATTTGGCTGGCACCTTCTGACTTATAAGTAATAAGTTGTCGTCACAAAAAAAAATAGGAAGTAGCACTTGCCCCTAACACAATTTTTTTCTATCTAAATTATAACTTTGATTTTAAAATTATATGATTTGAACTAACGAGTTGAAAATAATTGTTCGTGAATTTTAATCGACTTGAGTTGAACTTAAAAAAATGTTTGTCTCGAAACAAATTTTATCGATTCGAGTCAAAATGAGTTAGGTTTGATTCAGTTCGACTCATTTTCAGTCATGTTACGGTAGCATATTTCCAATGCTTCAGCAATATCAAAGTCTGGAAGGACTTTGACACCCCAATAGCGGCATACCGGCTGCCATTACTTACTTCTGATGCTTATTCTATAAGATAAATGATATTTGTACAACCATTTAGTGATAACTTTTAGACAACTTTCTCTCTCATACTCACATTATATTCTTACTCTCTCTCTTCCTTTTTCTCTCTCCAATGTTTTTAACCAATAAAAATAAAGAAAATTGAAGTTGTCATAAAAGTTGTTAGCAAATGGTTATTCAAATATCATTGCACTTCTATAAACAATGTCTAATCATGGTATAACTAACCTATTTGTACATCAAACACTAATGTTTCCTACGTCCTTAGTCCAACACTCAATGTCCTAAAACTTCCTTTACATCTGTATCTTATCTTGTGGGCTCTCCTCGTTTATTAATTTATTTATTTATTAATTTTCTCTAAAAAAAATTATTGTGTTCCTTGTCTTCTACTTTGCTTCTGTTTATGTGCACTGCTTCCATTGAATCACAGCCTGGAATACATATATTACTGTTACTCAATCGTCTCTGACGCTCGATATATCTGTAAAATATATTGCAACTCTTTCTTTCATTTCTATTTAACAATAATTTTCTTTTGTGTTATTATTAATACTTTGCATGTGTTCATTATGCCAATTGAAAATCATTGCCTATATTTCACTATACCTGCTTTTTCATAAAGGTTCATTACCACTTTTCTTCTATTGCAAGACAAAGAAAAAGTCTAATTATTACAAACTTTTTATGATAAAGTCAACATATTTATTTATTTGTAAAATATCATTTCTCTTAAAAATTTAATTTTATGAATGTGCCTCGTCCAATTTAATTATACATTATAAAGGGTTCCATATCCCATTCCTAAGGATTTAGTTTTCTTTTTTTTTGAGAGAAGGGTTTAATTACTTTTTTTTTGAGGGAAGAAGGGTTTAATTACTTGATCAATAGCTATTTTGTCGGTCGTATTTTGTACTATGTTTTTGGCAAACTATTTTTTTCCTTATTTGAATTATTACATTATAATTTATTTATTTTGGATAAACTAAAGAGATATATGTCTCATAAGTTCTAGCTCAACTAACAAAAATGTTAAAATTGTTAGGCCGAACATCATGATTGGGGTTCGAACCCCGGTACTTCAACTTTGTGTGTGTAAATTTATGATGGTTTTGTCATCTCATCTATAAAAAAAAAAATGAAATAAAAGTACCGGTCACAAGAAAATGATAGTTTAATTGTGATACTTTAAATTATTTGAATGGTTCTCAATTGAGAAGTGAATCAAATAGATAATCCTAAAATATGTATCAAAATGAACTGAAAAGAAAAAGTATGTCTGTGATATGCTTCTTATCTATCAAAAATCAAGGAGATCAAGGATGGAGAAGTGACACAAAGAAGTTATCATAGTCCATTCAATATGGGCTAGTCCACTCCCCATAATATGTGAGATTATCTTAATATGATGTTTGAGATACCTTATGAACTTCTGCACCTTTTCATTCTTATGGTCTATCTGACCTTACAAATTTTATACAGTCTCTTCAGATTTTATATTCACACAATCCTTCCTTACAGCACTAAAGGAGATTAGTGGTGTTTTTATAACTAAGATGTAGGGTTATTTGTGATTATGATCTCATAATGATCAATCTCATCTCACATGGAAAGTGCATCTAATCTAACGATATACCTAAGAAATTTATACATAGATATAGTGTAGCTTGATTATATTTGAGATTGATTCGGATGTTTAATTGTGATTAAAAACTAGGGATAGAATATGACCATAGGATTTTTGTAATCCGATCTTTTTGTGATCTAATATAGAGTACGCGGAAATTTACTCTTTGAATTGTATTCTTTATATAGAGTACGCGGAAATTTACTTATTTTGGTTGTTAAGTCACAAAACTAGTCGTTACAATTTAGTCGTTAATTGTTTTGTCTTTTGTGTAACTTTAACTTAATTTGCATAGGTGACTAAGCTTCTTCCAATATTGGGAACTTGGTTTCTATCCGATTTCCATCTTTTGATGATTAATTTGATCTTCTAATTCAATCTGATCTACATAGAAGGTTCTCAACCTGGAAAGGCAATCTCCTTAATAAAACGACATTTGTTACTACGACCATGCAAGTATTCTTGTTCTACATCATATAGTTGGCTTTTATCTCGTTGTAGAGAGTGGAATGGTAATGAAATTTGAGATTAGATTTGGAAACTGTTGGTTCCCACGAAGGTGCAACATTTTCTTTGGCTTTGCAAGTATAATGTGATATCAACTAATAAGTTTCGAATCACTGCAACTTGACAACTTCTCATATCTGTCAAAGATGTCGAACCCATTATGAAGATGTGCTTCACTGTCTTAGAGATTGTGCTTCATCAAAGGAATTTTGGTAGCAAATATGTAGTTTTAATCATTCATATTTATTTAGCTTTACAACCATGAAAACATGGTTACAAACTATGTCTAAAAGACCTTTTGGTAACTTGTTTGCAATAGCTATTTGGTGGATCTGATACTTTAGAAATAATCATACTCTTGGCGACAAGCAACAGAAAACCCAAAAGTTCCTTCATTTTATAGACATTATGTGTACCGACCTAACTTCTATTAATATTCACTCTTCTAAGCACCACATTAATCGTCACATTGTTAAGTGGACCCCACCTCAAGATGGATGTGTTAAGTTAAATATTGATGGAAGTTGTGATACTTTTGGTGACATTGTTTATGGTGGTTTACTTTGTGACAGCAAGGGAGATTAGATAGCAGACTTCTCTTATAATGAGGGGCAGAGAGATGCGCTTCTTGCTAAGCTATTTGGGGTTTATCATGGTTTGATGGAAGCTCTATTCAGCATGTATTTACAAGACAAATTCTTTAGAAGTCCTTCATCTTCTTCAACATCCAGACCACTCACATATGCATGTATACTCTTTTGTTGGTGAAGATTTTTGGTTCAAAGGAGCATATTCCTAAAATTTATTTCCATCATGTGCTTGGAGTGGGCAAGTGTTCTGCAGATTTTTTGGTCTATCTCGGGCGCTCTTCATGGTTAGGTGTGACCTTTTGACAGGCTTCACTGTTGGAATTAAAGACAGTGTTGAGACTTGATGCCCCGAGTTGAGCCCCGTTTGTAGGTTTTTTTTGTCATTCCAAAAAAAACATAAATGAGTCAATATGAAATTTTTTTTTTAAAGAAAAACCTACTACTTTTGTACTCGCATGTCAACCATAATATTAATAAAGATCTATTGAAGGGTCCTCGTAAGCCTAACTCAATTGGTAGGACAATGCATAATATATGCAAGGTTCGGGGTTCAAACCCCGACAACCACAACAAAAAAAAATTCTATTGAAGCGTTTAAACAAATTACTAGTGTGACACCCGTGCGTACGCACGGGTAAATATATATGTTATTTAATAATGTAATTTAAATTAGATAATAAATAATGAGATCAAAATTTAAGATAATTTAATGGTAGAAATGATAAAGTAGACAAACTCGCAAAGTTAAATTAACCTATTTAGAAAATTGATTTATCAGAAACAATAACAAAGAAAGGGGTATGATAAGTCTAATTATAAAAATGTATAATTAAATCTCGATCAAATTGAATGAAGTAGGTTTAAGCTTAAATTCATTTTGGATATCTCTGCTGGTTTGGGTTAAGAGATAAACTGTTGGAGGTATGGTTTTAAACTCAAACGAATAGAAAAAATTAATCAAACATTTTCATCCAAAAAACAACTAACCATTGACATTTGGCAATAAAATAAATAAATTGAAGTTCAACGATAACAATAACAATTAGAATTCAAATATTTTTATTATTTATTTTCGAAGATTAATTTGAGGTGTTAGGTATTTAAAAAATAAAATAATTTTTGTTGAGAGGGAAAAACATTAAATGCTATAAACTCTAGGTTTGAAATTGTTTTATAAATTAAATAAATATGCAGTTTTGCAAATATTGTTATTCGCACCATTGTTTTAGGCATACACACCCTCACTATCCAGCAGTGGTATGAGAGGAAGGTTGTAAGGTCACATCCTTCCATTTGCAAAAATCAAAATATCAAAATATATGATACTTCTGCTGTCTGTGTAATTTACCACGGTTTAGTTTTTTTTTATTTTAGAGAAACACGGTTTAGAGTTTGATATATATAGTCGAGTTTGCATGGAAATTAGGGTTGCCGAGTTTGCATGAAAATTAGGGTACTCTGTTTGTAAACGTATTAAATAAGTGTACAACAACTTGTCAAAAAAAGAAGTCTACAGAAACAATAGATATATACAAACGATGACACAGCATGATAGGAGTGAAAAGCTCATCAGGGAGGAGAAATATTAGGGATTACTGCATTTTAGAGAGAATTTGTTAGGTTAAACTAGTGCGCTGCATTTTAGATGGAATTTGTTAGAGTAAATTGCTGCTAACCTAATGCAGTATTTTAGAGGGAAATTATTAGGTTATGTTGCTGCAGACCTAATAAAATTAATAAATAAGGATTTTTAATATTAAGCATCTTTCAAAAGATGTGAATGGGATTGGAATTTGGATTAATTTTTTTTTTGTGCATATTTTATGTTAATTTTATAATTAAAAATATCAAACTTAATTAAATCTAAATAGTCTAATTTTATGCACTGAATTTTATTGCAGGCAAGACGGGTCCAAAGGATTTGAGTGTTTGGCATGGCAAGTGGGATTAGGTAATTTTCCTTTGTATGCTTCTTGACACGTTAGACCAACCCTGTTGTTTTATTTCACCTATCATGACTCTTAAGGTCAATATCCACTAGGGCCACTTAGACTTTGTAATCTGCTGGTAGAAGTGTTAATTGCCTTTGTTTAATATAAGACAAAAAATTATTCATTGTTTTCTTTAGGTAGATATTTGACTTTGTAATCTGTTTATTGACAATTTGCTGTGTGATTTTGGTTGAGACGCGTTAATTGCCATTTGTTGTCAATTTAGGCCAAATATATTTTAAAAAAGAAAATGCTAAAGAGTAAAATATAACAAAGTTTTAGTCATTGAAAATCAATTCTGATTAAAGATAAATTTGATATTCCATACTATACTCGCTTTTTGGAGTGAGTGACGACAAGAATATTTTTTTTAAAAAAATAAATAAATAATCCGGTGGTTATAAATTCATCTCTTAAAGTAAATTAATTATGTGTCTGTGGTTCAAACTTCGATCGTTGTAAATATCATTCAATGTCCACAAAAAACTGAGCTAACCTACGAGGAAAAAAAACTTTACCTTAGCTAAAAAGAAAGAGTTTGACCTAATCAAAAGTTGCACTTGTTTAAGTTTACATGTAAAAAAATTTAATTTTGGGAGTCAGTAATTGACAATTCATTTTCTTATCCATTTAAAGAAAACAAAATCATTTTCTTATAGATTTCTAGGAGTATAAGGTATTTTGGTGTTCCTTAAAAAAAAAGTAGGTTAAATGTCATTAACTATTTAGATAGTATCGCTTTAATTCCTTAATTAAAATTCGATTTATTTTGGTCTCTTAACTTCTCTCCGTTACACATTTTGGTCTTTTCTGTTAGTTTTAATTCAAAAACGTTGAATTTTCTTCATCTTCTTCTCCTCTTTTTCATCTTCATATCATCTCCATCAACCTTCAACAACAAGAATCCCAAAAAAATTCCAGAAGAAAATGAAGAAAACCTAACGTTTTTTGAATTAAAACTAATGGAAATGACCAAAATGTGTAACACAGAGAAGTTAAGGGACCAAAATAAATCGAATTTTAATTAAGGGACTAAAACGATACTACCTGAATAGGTAAGAGATCAAAAATGCAATTTAGCGAAAAAAGTATTTTGGCGTTGAATTGATTATAATTTGAAAATAAAGGGTCGGTACCCTAGGTATCGATAAATAAGTAATTTATAGAGGAACCACTTACTCAAATCAGATTACAAATGTAGATCAAGGTAATTGCTCTAAGTTTCTCTTGAATTGCTCAAATTTTTCACAAAAACAACCTTTAGTTTCTAGAACCTGCTCTATTTTTGAGCAAAGAAAAAATATCCATCGATTGACATGTTAAACGAGAAATGTAGAGAGATCTATTTAATAACCTTCAAAGCCTAAAGGGATTAGCACAACATATACATTCTCAGCCCACCCTAAACAAATTTAAGCCCAAACTTTTTTTAATGATAGAGAAAAGAAAATTGCTTTTCCCACTTCAAAGAATGTTAAGAAACACCATAAAATAACAAGTTTAACTCTAACGATAGTTAGTTATCGCCGGTCACTTAACATCGTTAGTTAATTATCGCCGGTTATCATCCAACGACAATTAGCTGCCATTGTGATCTAAAGTTAATATATGAATGTAGTAGTTGTGAATGTTGTTTATGTTGTTGCCTAAAATGTCTAAATTAGCCAGATATAGTCGATTATTTTATAGGGTTTTTGTGATTGTAGTTATCATTTTTCTATGAAATTATGGCTCTTGATGTAAATTAATGAAATTTGTGTATTTTTATATGACATTTGCATGGAAAAGCTCTTTGTCGCCATCAACAATGTTGTAGTCCAAGGTACATGGGGGCCCATTCACATCATTAACTCAGGGCCTAAGTTGTCCCATCTCCTCTTTGCAGATGACGTTATCCTCTTCTCCAAGGCTAGAAATTCAATTTGGATTTTTGTTTGACCATTTTAGTCGTGCTTCAGGTTTAAAGCTTAATTTGTCCAAGTCTAGAGCCTTTTACTCTTCAGGCATCCCCCAAGCCAAGATTGTCAAACTCACATCTATTTTTGGAATTAGAAGCACTACATCTCTTGATAAATACTTGGGCTTCCCAATATTGAAAAGAAGGGTGAAGAGGAATTATTTCTATTTTATTATTGTGAAAATGCAATCCAGACTTGCTTCTTAGAAGAATAGACTTCTGAATAAACCAGGTAGATTGACCCTTCCTTCTTTAGTTCTCTCATCCATTCCGGCTTATTACATGCAAACTAGCTGGCTTCCACAATCAATATGTGATAACATTGACAAAACAACCAGAAATTTTATTTGGTGAGGCTTAAAGGACAAAGGTATCCATTTAGTAGGTTGGAGTAAAATTGCTCGCCCCAAGTTTCTCGGTCGACTTGGTATCCGAATAGTAAGGGAAACAAATATTTGCCTTCTTAGGAAGCTTGTTTGGGATTTGGTTCAATAAACTAATAAAATTTGGGTCAACCTCCTCTCAAATAAATATGCAACCGGTCACGACGTTCAAGTGAATGCTAGCTCTAGGAGCTCACCTATATGGCCCTCAATCACTAAAGCAAAAAATGTTCTTAAAGATGGCTATTCTTGGCAAGCGGGGTCCAAATCTTCGTCATTTTGGTTCAGCAACTGGAGCACTCTTGGCATCCTTGGGTCTCTTGTTCCTTACATTGATATCCATGATTTGCAGCTCACCATAAAAGATGTTCTCTTTGCTAATGACCCAGACACAAATATTATCTATACCAACCTATCTTCTGAAGCTTCTGAACACATAAACCGCATTCATATGAATTTTAATGATACTACTGAAGATGTTGTCATCTGGAGCAATAGAAAAAATGGTACCTATTCTCCAAAAAGTGGCTACAATTGGCTCCTTCAAAATTCTGATTCATGTGGTCAAAATCTGTCTTTATACACTTGGTCATGGATTTGGAAGCTTTAGCTGCCCGAAAAGTATAAATTCTTGTTTCGGTTGGCTTGCCATAATGTTGTACCAACTTTATCTATGCTGAATCATAGGAATTTAGATCCTTTTGCTACTTGCTCTCGTTGTGGTCTTCAATACGAGATCTTTCTCCATTGTGTTTGATAAGTGCCAAGAAGTAGTAAATCTGATGAAGATTTATGGCACCTTTTGTAATTTGTTTTGCAAGTTATCAAGGAAAAAGCTGAGAGTTAATTGAATCTTATCCATTCACGCTTTATCTATCTTACTTGACCTAATTATGCAGGAAAATGACTCAAGACACTGGGCAAAGGTGGAAAACAAGCAACAAAGTGCAACAAGGGAAAAATAGGCAGAACCAAGTGTTTACTCGCCTCCCAAGCAGTCCAGCTCGCCATGGCGAGCTAACAAAGGAAAGAATAGGCAGAGAGGCATGTTTGCTCGCCACCATCTCGCCACCAACTCGCCATGGCGAGTTACCAAAAGGAAAAAATAGGCAGAGGCATGGGTTTACTCGCCATGGCGAGTAAAATTACTTGGGAGGCGAGCAAAGACGGTTTGGCCTCCCCAGGATGACGTGGCACAAACCCAATGGGGAAGAAACCTTTGCTCGCCATGGCGAGCAAGAAGAACTCGTG
>Ga0315915_1002138_pt1 | contig 24700 bp, 13 predicted proteins | sample MpolbnodulesMG_FD_207738 | JGI IMG/M metagenome (GOLD analysis project Ga0315915, IMG submission 207738) | Medicago polymorpha root nodule microbial communities from Los Angeles, California, United States - branched nodules | ecosystem: Host-associated > Plants > Roots > Nodule | place: USA...
TTCACACATCAAATATTATCTTATATTTTATTATTCTCTCTAACGTTTATAATTCAAACTCATAAATTGCTTCAATGTCAATTTTTTGTGTTAAAAAACTATTTATATTTTACATATTATAATAATTCGATAAACAATCAGATTTTTCATGTTTTAATAGTTGACTTTTTCTTGACTGTTTTTTTTAAAACTGTTTATATTTTACATATTATATAATTGGATAAACATTCAGATTTATCATGTTTTAATAATTGACTTTTTCTTGATCGATTTTTTTTTTGAATCTTTCTTTCATTATGTTAATTTAATATAATTCCTTGTTTGTTTTTGAAAAATTTGACTTTAACAAAATATTTAATTGGTGTAGGTGTATGTTTTATCCTTTTAGTAAGTCATAAATGGTAGTAAGTGAAATTTAAGTTTTAAAATTGTAAGAGTTATTTTCATATTCATATCTTTGTGATTCAACTTGCCACATGTCACTTTTCTTAGGTATTTCATTTTGTTATGCCATGTAGATTGTGTAATTTCACCATTCTAAAATGTATGTATAGGAGATTTAACATCCAATTTTTCATCAAGTATACACTAAACACTCCAACAATATCTTGTTAAGTGGGGGGTTTCTCATTCAATTGGGTATATTTTCCATTAAGTGGAATTTTTTTTTCCGTCTTCCATCCACACACTTTTACATCGTAGTTTGAAGTGAACATGAGTTTACTGTCTAACCACCTCTACTGTAAAATATTTTCACAGAAATTTATGCGATTTGATTTGATTTAGTGAATGTTTAGAAAACTTTTACACTATTTGTCTAAGTAAATTAAATTCTTAAAGATATATTAAAAAAAATCCAAACAAGGGCTTTTGATGCATGTGCTAAAAACAAAATGTGAAAATATGACATTGAAAGTAGTGCACTCTGAATTACTATTATTTTTTGAACAATAATACATTGAAATTTGTATAATTGATTTTTCAACGTAAAACTTTTCTTTCTTTTTTTTAAGGAAAAAATAAAAACGTAAAACTTATTTTTTTTTTCTTTTACAAGTGACCATACTTGTTACCATGGCCCAAAAGATGTTCTTTAGTCCCTTTAAAAAAATATTCAAACTTTTTTTCCTCTAAATTTTTAAACATGTCTTTTTTTTTAAAGGAGACAAAATGAAATATATCAATCAACAGAGCTCTATGCCCTCACGAGGAGTGTTAGGCAAGGACTCAAAAAAAAGATACAGTTGCATACAAAGGTTTTTCTATCATATACAAATTTACACATATTAAGAAGTTTAAAATAACAACTTTGCATTAGAACTTGTATATTTTATATTAAATTTATAACTTTTTAAATATAATTGTTGTTTTTCAATAAAAATTTGCGTTGCCCTGCATACAATGATCCAAAACCAACACTGGCTTTAAAACAAACATAAGCTAGCTAGTTGTAAGCAACAATGAATAGGTTCGTTCACTTGTGATGAAAATTGAAAGGTAAATTACTATATCTTGCCTGTAACCACCTAAAAGAAAATAGCTTGAGATTGTCCTCCATCTGTTGCAAAGATTGCTGTTTTTAACGAAAAATACATTTGTTCCTTTCTTTCTATATGGCTGAAACAAACGTCATTCACATCGCATCTAGAGCAAATCTAATTTTTTTAGATTCATTGGCTAAATTTGTAAATTGACAAATATGATAAAAAAAAAAGAAAGTATAATATATGTCGTAATTTCGACTTTCGGCTTGCCCAACCACTCGAACATAAGATCAGAATTGTGTGGAACAAGTATCAATGTCATGACTTTAAAATATAAATAACTTAAGTATTTAATTTTATTTTAACAATTTAATCTTTAATTATACAAGTTATAGATAAATTGAAGATTAGAAATTAAATAGTCAAGTTATTAAGTTAATAATATTTTAAAGTTATTAACTTTTTTGTTGTTGTAAAACAATAGGGTCAAAGCCCCAAAAAAAAGAGTCAAACTACTGCTTAATAAGACACAGAGTCGAAATACTCATACAATTAATTAAATAAATAATTAATATGAGCATGACATTGCTCAAAGAAAAACCTTAGTCACAAGCCAAATTTGTTAATGCATTTGCACAACAATTTGCTTCTTTGCAAGACTTGATTGATCCCTCACCCTAGAATCTACCATTTAACTCTCTTTATTTTTTATTTTTTTAGGGGGTGTATTCAATTGAGATTTCAAAGGATTTTAAAAGAATTTTTTGTTTTAAAAAAGTCTTTAGATATTCAATCAAGACTTTTAAGAAATCTAAAACATTCTTTTGGTATTCAATTAAGATTTTCAGGATTTTTTAATGAGTCCAATAAAATTCAGTGGTATTCAATTGAGATTTTGCACAACTTACAAATTGTCTATTGGTATTCAAAATTGTAAGGATTTTAATGGATTGTTGTGAGACTTTTTAGTGTAAAATGTACCTACTAACAATCTCACACCTAGCCTTAGCCTTGAGACTTTTTTTTGTCTCCCACACATAGCCTTGAGATTTTTAGTTGCTTCTCATTATTTTCTTTTTTACGGAAGTTGCTTCTCGAGTCTCGACATTGTTGTTCACGTTCCAGTAAAAAAAAAAATATTGTTCCTGTACACGTTAGATAATTATTACATTTCACTTTAAAATATTACATATATTTTTCTAGTAATTTATTATCATTATTTATTTTTTTAGCAGATTGTTTTGTTGTTGTTATATGTCTTACGATTACCGTTAAATGACCATTATTTTTTTAAGGCATTTTTATTATTATGTTTTTTTGTCAAGTAGTCTAATTGCTAGATTCACATACATTATGTGTGGAGAAGTAGGGAATCCGAGGTTCGAACCCCAACCTTTGCAAAAATTATCTCTGGTAGATATCAACTGAGTTACACTTACGGGACAAAGCATTTTTTTTTATTATTATTAGTCAATTTGATATTATAGATTTATAATATTTTTAAATCCACGTGCCATTTTGAATTTTTTCTTAAAAATTAATACAATAATTTCAAATTTTAAAATCTCATAAAATCCATTGAAATCTTAAAAATGTGTATTATAAATCCATTAAAATTATGTGTTTAAAATCCTGATTGTAAAAAGTCATTTGAAAAAGTCATTTAAAATCCAACAAAGTCACAAAATCTTTTAAAATCTTGAGGATTTTGTTTGTCAATATAATCTTTTAACATCTCAATCGAATGGAATAAAGTATTACACTCAACGTTTTAGTCATAATAGTATTGAATTGAATTAAATTAAATTAAAACACGTTCAAAAAACCGTTTCACATTTTGTGTTGCAAACAAGGAAGTTAACTGAGTTCAGTTGTCAACCCAACCATATCAAGAACATGTGTTTGACTGAAACAACAGTCTGTCTTTCTTCTTAGTCAATAAAATCACCATCTATTTCCTTGTTCCTTCGTACCAAAATAAAACAAATATAAATTAATTTTTTTATTTCCATTTTAATCACTACAAACTTAACTTATTATCGCCTCTTTGCAACTACACACTTTTTCTTTTCCTCTAAAACTCTCCTTCTTCTTCTCCACCACCACCATGAACCCACCGGAATTTCCCTCCGGCGGCGGAACATCAACGCCGTCACCAAGGAGAGAGCTTCAAATACAAGGCACACGTCCACCACCACTCAGAGTCAGCAAAGAATCTCGCACAATCCGTAAACCACCACTTCCACCCGCCGCCGCACACCACCACCAACCAGCAGGAGCCTCCCAGCACCGACAACCACTCATCATCTACTCCGTTTCTCCTAAAGTCCTTCACATCCCCGTCAGCGACTTCATGGACGTTGTTCAGCGACTAACCGGACCTTCCGCTGGCGAAGAAGCACCTCAACAATCCGGCGCAGTTTCTCCGGCGGCGAGACTTGCTTCCATCGAAAGAACGAGTCCAACAGAGAGAGAAAGAATTCAACAAACCGTAGACGAAGATTTAACGTGGCTGTTAGAAGGAGTTGAAATGGGTCAGTTTCCGGGGATATTATCTCCGGCACCGGCGACTCTACCACCAATATCACAGGGATTCTTTTCACCTATGAATGAACCACAAACGACGCCGTTTTGGCATGATACGAGTCCGTTTTGGTATGGGAATAGCTTTGTGGCGAGTCCGTCGGGTTTGCTTTCAGCCACCGTGGTTTCACCGTTGCCGTCGCCAGATCTGTTCAGTATCTTCGACTAATTATTATTTTAATTTTTGTTTTTTTTTTTTAATTTAGAGAAAATGTTTTTTTGACTTTTCATTGATGATGATATTGATTTGATTAGGAAGGTTGAAAATTCAACATTCACTGACTTTTGTGCCATATCAGCCATAAGTTTTGGTCTCTGTGTAAGTATATTAATATTGGTATGATTGGAAAAAAATATCAACAAAATGTCCAAAGCTTTGGTCCACTATTGTGTGTTTGAAGAATTGGCTCGTTTTATTTGTCACAACTACCACTTGAGTTTTTTTGGATTAGTCTGTAGTTTTTTATTTTATTTTATTTAAGTGCAGCTTTCTTTTTTGGGCCAAACATCAATGCAGCTTCCAAAAAGTAGTTTTTATATTCTCTGAGTGAATCACATAATTTTACACAGTTTTCTTCTCTCATTTAATCACATTGGTAACGGTAAGTGATGTATTTTTATACCGAGTTGGATATATTGTTGAAATCTTTTTCTGTTCAAATAACATTATTTTAAAGATAGAATTTGGTCTTTCAATTTAAAAAATAATAAATAATTACTAAAAATAAAGTTTGTAGATTAATTCTAATAAATCTAGATCACAATAATGTACAAAAAAATAAATTCTAGATCACAAAATATAGTTCGATTGAAGCCTAGGAGTTGTTTTCAGTTCATGAAAAATAATTTCAAACAATGGAATTTAACTCAAATGCACTTTGGGTAGATTGTAAAAGATCTATTTTAGCTTAACCAAAGCTTCTAGATTTTTTGAAAATACAACATTGTTAACTCTTTTGAGGAAGAGACTTATCATTTACTGTGGTTCGGATATCACTTGGGTGACATAGAGTTGAGTGACATTGGCCAATCACAATGTCACAATGCTTGTGTTTCTCTCTCTTTCACAAACATTGTGACATTGTTTGAGACCCATTGTGATTCTATGAGACTCTAATGAGAAGTCTGTATAGTTGCGTTGTGCAAAGGATATTTGATTTTGGTTACCAAAAGTAACAATGAAAATTTTGTCATTGTGCTAATTTAGCCTTGAATTGAATACTGTCTGTCAATTTCAAGAGCTACATTTCGATTTCAAGAGCTACATTTCATGAGGCTAGATTGAGAGACGGTATTCATTTTAAGAGCTAATTTATTATTTCATAAATTTATAAAACCAAGCTATCCAATTCATACAAGTTTATAGACCCAAATAGTGATTCACTCCAAATTTTTCAGCGTACGCTAGAACAAAATATCTTATGTTTGACATTGCTCAAAATATTTTTACTTTTACTTATTTTTGATGAAAACTAAACAGATAATTACAGGAGTTACATCTAGTAGAATTCCATAGTCAGATTTTAATTTCAAATACCTATGTACTTTGTTTGTGGGATTGTGGGCACCTTTCGATCAAGGTCCAAGCAAGTACCATGGTTAGCGTCGAAAAAGTCTTGTGAGGGAAAAGAAAAAACTTTTCCGAGAAGGATCCACTCCAACGTGGTTCCCTTGACCAAGATAACAAGAACTTAGAAATAGAAATGAAAATAATAAAGCTGGATGAAATGTCATCGGTGTTGACATGTGTATGAAATGTTTATTCCTTCACTTCTCCGACTTTTTGCTTTGGATAATCATTTTAAAATTGTTCAGCGTTCTAGACCAAAATGGAAATGACATGATTAACATCACTCTATTAGGAATTAGGATTAAAACCAAAGGGCATGCTTGTTTTGGAAAAGGATGAACTACACCAGTACAGTGAATGAAACACAACATAACATGCATTGAAAAAAAGAACCGGAGTTGAGTGCTAATGTAATGGAGCCACTAGCACAGGTTGAGAAGTCAAAAAATCTTTTTCAAAAATATATAAAACCACACAAGATGGCAAGATAAAATTAGGCCAAACCACGTGGATGGCAAATACAAAATCATGTAAAAAATAATAATACACCTAGTTATATTTACAGATTTTGACTTAAAACAGTGTCCTTAAAGTACATAAAAAGTACCAACTGCAAAATAATGCACCTCCATTTTGGAAAGATTGCATAACAAAACCACGAGAAAGAATCACTTGTAATTGGTCTTCAAATATTTTCACGTTCTTGATATGGTAGAATTCCACGTTGCCCCAATCAATGTGCCAACTCTCTCACCTTTAATGGCCTTCTCTATGTTACCTGGTTTGTTTAGATTGAAGACTACAACTGTTCCAAGGCAAGGACAGATACAGTTCATCAGGACAATAAATATAATAAGACCAATCTGAGTTGATTTCAATCAAAATAAATAATAAAAACTCATTTTAATGTTTGTCTGCTTTATTTACCAGGAATATTATTTTCTTGACACAAAGTTATGGCAGTAAGGTCCATCACTGACAGATCTTTTGTTATTACGTCCTGATAGGTTAGTGTGTCAAGAAGACGCGCTTGAGGGTTACGCTTTGGATCATCATCAAATACTCCATCAACATTTGTAGCTTTGAGTACAACCTCTGCATTAACTGAATAGAATAGAAGTAAATAGCAATAAATATCGGTTTGAAGCACATGATTAATTCATAAATTTAGCACAAAAATATAAACTAATGAAAACGATTTGCAATCTAGAAATATACACCCTTAATGAAGATGCGAGAATGAAAACAATATGAACTAATGATCAACTATAGCAGATAAAATCGCAGCAACGAAAAGTTAACTTACTTTCTGCACATCTAAGTGCTGCGGCAGTGTCTGTGGTAAAGAATGGATTTCCAGTTCCGGCAGCAAAAATGACAACCCTTCCTTTCTCCAAATGCCTCACAGCCCTTCTGCGTATATACGGTTCTGCAACCTCAGACATGCGAAATGCAGTTTGTACTCTAGTTGGAATGCCAATACTCTCCATTGTTGCTTGAAGAAATATAGCATTCATGACTGTTGCCAGCATCCTACACGATAAATCAAATACAATTACAAAAAAGCAGGACACAATTTACATTTTATTAAACATTTTTAGGCAACAGAGGATATTTGGACAGATTTGGATTCCCCAAAGTAAAAAACTCAGCATTTTCTACACTTAGACAAAAGTTTACGGTACTTTTGTCTCTCGAGACAAACTTTTTCCTAAATGCAGGAAATTGCAGGAAACTCAAACGTAGAAAATCCAAATTTGTATTTGGATAAGATATGTGTACATATACTGCTCTAGATAAAATTAAGACAGACTTCTGCATACATGCAAAAAGTTTTGACTGAAGATTACAGGTATTCTTGGTTAAAAGAGATTAAGGGAATTATCACCCAATATAATCAGCGGATGAGCGGTCAAGACCACTACTTCCAGCCCACGAGGCTCCACGGAAGATGTTACCCCCACCAACAACTAGTGCAACCTGAAACATCAGCCCAATCATTATAAACCAAACTGTGAAAACCAGTAAAATGCATTGAATCATTTCAAGTCAAATGCTCTAACATGCAAAGATAATAAACTCCCCAAATAATACTGGTGACTACAGATTACAAAATAGGTACCGGCAGAGCTTCCCCTAAAGATTATACTGCAAAGTACATCAACAATAATAATTCCCCAAACCTACTTCAAAACATGCATTCAATTAACCAAGGGGTCTCAAACAACTTGAGAATGCAGCAGACAAACTACAAAAAATAAAACTGAAGGAGACTAGTGAAAAAAGAATACACTATAGTGTAGTCACCTCAATGCCATGGCGGGTTACAGCTGCCACTTCCCTCGCAATGGACATAGTTACCTGCATCCAAACCCACAAAAACAAAATCAAAATCTCAGAAACAAAGTCAAGAGCAACATCGTATAGCAAAATATTTCATTTGGTTTCATTCATTGATTATGTCTCCCAAAATTATTTATTACCAGTTCTATATTTATATTTTCTTCTTTTTGTATGATAAAAAGTGAGATGAAATCCGGCGGCTCCCAAAGGTCAATACAGTCCCCAAGTCTCAGTGAGCACTAACCTAAGTATTTACAAATCACCTGACAACAAGGTCCTCATGCCAACAGCCGGAGTTGAACTTCGCACCCTTGTGGTTTACGTGTCAACTCCTAACCAACTGAACCAACTCCCGTTGGCACTTCTATATCTATCTTATCTATATTAATTTCTAATCAACAACAATTAAACAAATATCAAGTATATACACATATATATATTTTTATTTCTAAAACACGGTATCCGGCCGACTAATCATGGAGGACCAATCCTACCGTCTACTTGCAAGGGCCCTATTTAAAGCTAGAGCAAAGTTCTGTATGGACTAGCCCACAAAAATTAGCATTAGGAGGTTTCAAACTTGAACTTGAGACCTTGAGAGGAGCACAGTCCAAGGTCCCAAGGCTAAACTACCAGACTAACCCATGTGGACCGAAAAATTAACTATGCAATCATGAATACTAGACAATTTTTTATTAATACAGGCAGAAAAACTAATGGTGAAAGTAGTAGTATTGTAATTGAAGAAAACATTGTTTGAGTATTTGACTGACACTGATAATATTTTTATAACTGAAAGGTAGGAATATTTGACTGACACACATAATATTAATTTAGTTGAGCAGATTGAATACACAGAATAAAGATATAAATTGAAGGCAGACCTTAGGGTCAATATTCTGAGCTTGATCTCCAGCAAGTGCTTCTCCGCTAACTTTGAGCAAAACCCTTCTCCATTTTGGCTTAGTAGATTCATTCATTGACAGTGCAAACGGAGACATGGATGGAATTTCAGTATTCCTGTCAACAATTCAATTAATCAACTAACAGGAACGAAGGCATAAAGGATAAATAAAAAGGTGATAATTAGATGAAAAACCTTGAATTGAAGGCATCAGGGGAAGAACCATTTCCGGAATAAGAAGAGCGAATAGCGAAGGAAGTTGAATTACGAGGGAGTGATGAAGTGCGAGAAGGGAAGTGAAGTTTTGAAGAAGAAGAAGAAGAAGAAGAAGAAGATAAGGTGGAGGAGAATAGAGGAATTGAAACTGCCATTATGCTGCTGCCGCCAAACCCTCTTTCTCTTCTTCCCTTCCTACTACTGCTACTTGTAGTTGCCGCTAAAGATAATTGTTTGTATTTTCTTGTTTTTTCCTTTTTTTTACTTTCATATTTTTTGTTATAAAAAAAAGTTTAATTCCACCGTGTTCATAATCTGAGTATTTTGTAGAAGGTTTTCACAAATGTTAAGTATTTGTTTAAAAGGTGATTATCAAAAGCTAGAGAAATAAATTAGCACAATTTTAATATATAATTTCCATTTTTAGTATGCTAACATCCGTCCTTAGTGTACATGTTAGCATTTCCCATAAATAAACCAGTTTCTCAAATTCATCAACCCATATGATGAAATTGTAATTATATTTATGATCCTCCAAATGAGTTATAAGCAAATCAAATACACAAGGAACCCAACAATCTAATAAGCCTTAACATTGGGTAAATCCCTAGAATCGTAGAAAGGTGGAAACAAATTTGGAGGAAAGGGGAAACCAAAATTAGGGTTAAATTACCTTTGAAAATGGATAAGAGAAGAATTCATTACCAAAGTTAGTATTAGTTTCAACAACTATTCTTTTTTTAAGAAGTTAAATAGTCGACCGAAGATAATCGAACTTTAAATCTTGAAAAGAGCACACCATCAGACCAACTTAAGTGGATTCAGTTTCAACAACTCTAATCACTACAATCCTTTCACAAGACATTTCATAATGTTAGAGTTTCCGCTATGAAAGAAAAGCTTCCAAATTCTTTCATTTTCCTTCGATTTTAATAACCAATTCCACCTATGAAAGAAGGATTTTGTAGGAAATGTGAAGGTGAGGAAGAAGATGACCTAAAGTTAAATGGTTGGAGGAGAAAGAAGTTACCGTTACAAAATTCAATCCAGAAAAAAAATTCAAAACGAATGCAAATACCTTTTATGATGTGGCATAATCCTTCAGAGTACGTGGCAGAGTGTCAGGTGGACAGATAACAACCATATCATGCTTACACAATGGGACTAACATTATACACTTGATAATTTGAAGATTTTTTTCTCCACTTTCTTCAATTTCGGGGTTATTTGAAAGATTGCAATTTTAGGGGTTTTTAACTATGGGAAATGCTAACAAGTGTCATCCGAGCATTTGTTAAGAAACTAAAAGTAGAAACTTTATTTTGAAAAATTGTGTATTTGACTAATTGAAATATCAAAAAGTAATTTTTTATACATAAAATTTAGTAATTATTTCGTTTTTTTAATCCTTAACTAGTGCCCTAAGGGCACTTTTAGCATAACTCTTTAACTATTTACTCTAAAAAAATTGAGGAGTGATATTTGTACAACTAACATTAGACAACTTTGGTGACAACCATTTTTTTTCTCTTGTGAATGGACAAAAACAATGGAGAGAGAAAGAATAAAAATATATGTGAATATGAGAGAAAGAGTTGTGGGTTGTCAAAAAGAAGTTATCCAAATATGATTTCTCAAAAAATTATGAGAGTTAGATTTTCACTCTCTGGTGCTCATCAAAAGATCAGACAAAGTCTTGAGAATTATATATTATTTACCAACGAGAGATTTAGTTGAGTTATAGGCGACTGATAATTTTTAATTTTCAACTATGATTCCTTTTCTTCCAGCCCTCGGTTATAGTTTTTGACTAGTATTAAGTAGTATTTCAGTAGAGCCCTTCAAATAAAATAAAAACTACTGCAGTAGAGCGTTAAAGAATTCTATATAACAGAATGACTATGTTCTACTTAATCCTCGTTGATCAAAACACGTTCGATTAAAAAAAAAACATGAGTAGAGTAGTTGCAATCAGTTTAGGTTTAGAGAGAAATATTGTTGCGGCCACCAGCAAAATCACTGATGTGTTGCAAATGTGTTTAAAGATCATGGAACAATCTCATTAAAACTTCCTACTTTGTGAGCAAAAGAAGCAAGTTGCACATCCCTCGTAGTCTTTTAATCATTGAAAAATCCAATATGAAACTTCTCTCATGTGATAGTGACAATGAGAAACCAACGCTCGTCAAGTCCCTATTTCCCAACAACGTATCAAGGATCGAATCCTATGACAGTAATATCAACTGCATGATGCTAATTGCTAACAACAGAGAGTGAAACTATGAAATTATAAATTCATTCATACATATCTACATCACTCTCTTAAATAGATATGTACAAAACCAAACCAAAGTCCCAAACATTTAAAAATTATAACAGAAATTGAAATTTCCAATTATAGGCATGAGAAAACAGTACAAAAAAATGGGAATATCTACAATGTACAGAGACATCTTGTGATTAAATTACTAGCGCAGAAGCAAATCATATCATATATAAAAAAACTAAAAGTTGAAAATGGGTTTCAAGTAAACAATGCATATTCAAGGATGCTAAACAAATCAAAAAAGAAAATGAGATACAACACAACACAATACTATGAGAAGGCTCATCCAGTTGTTTAGTATTTTTTTCTTCTAATTTTTACTCTTCATTTGAACTAATATCTCTTGTTACATAACTAAATAAAATATTATATTTTGAAGAAGCTTCATCATATCAAAAAAAAATAAAGAAACTAGGATCTGTGCCATAACAATAATTTAGCCATGCTGCAATCAAACCTAGAGCAAGTGGTTAATTAATTGGTAAGAAAAGCTCCATACAATTGCACTTTTCATTATGTACCTGGTATATAAATCAACTAACAAAATGTTAGAGGATAAAAAAAAGGATTCTTTGCATGGCCTGTGGCCTAAATTCACCACCAGAACCATATTAAATTGAAGACATACCTAAAGTGTAAATATACAAATCCTGGAATTTGTCAAGAACTTGACATCCAACATGGATTTGACAATGATTTTACCTGTACGCAGATGATATAACCACAAGCTTCAAATCCACCTTCCAAAATTCTAAGCAACTTATTATACTTAGAATCTAAGGCCACCACGTGAAAATTTACACCTTTACCGAGCCAAAACATCTCATGAAAAATTGAAAACAATCAACATGGCATTGTCCTAAAGCCTAACAGGCAAGCCAAAATTGTGAAATGTCTTGATAGTTCCATCACTGCCAGCTGCTACTATTGTTAGACCCCATGTTTCTGATATATTCCTTCCATGGCTACTATCTTCGTGACATAAATTTTGATGATCACATTCATCTTCTACAAGAGGTAAATCCCATGTTGGAAGTTTCTCCTCAGGCCATGTCATAGAAGTAGAACCTCGGCATGTACCATCAATGAAGAACCAATTACCAAGAGAAAATCGTTCTGTATCTCTACCCTCAGAAGCAACCTCTAGCTTGGTTTTGGCTTCCGGAGAATAGTGAGAAAAGTTAATTCTACAGCCAAGTCTATCTGTTTTCATGCCACACCAAGGTATTGCAACAGTTACACCCTTGAAGGAAAAGTACTCACAAGAATAGTCCGATTTCGTTTTTTTCGAAGAACCACTTTTGAAGTCATTGAAGTTCCAAATATACACGCGCGAGTCCTCTCCGACTGAAATTATATGTTTCCCACTTGATGTAAATGAACCGGACATCTGACTTCCTGACCATGGAAGGCCTGATAGAACGAGAAAACTGACAGACTTAGAGTTCCAAACACTATCAATAGAAACATACTAAAATTTATCAATGTGTCAGTGAATACACATTATGTTTAAGATTAGATAATTTATCATACAATGCACATAAAATACCTAAACAAAGTTCTAAACAAGGTTTAAATTTGTGGTCCAGATTGTGACCGCAACATTAAGGTTTTTGATCAGGACCGGTGCAACCATTAAGTGTTGTACCTTTGTATTTCTGAACAATCTCAGTTCGATCCAATATGCAGATTTTGGAATCTTCAGATGTGATCATAATTCTCCGACAGTTGTTTTGGAAGAACTGCAAACAACATGGATGTGATAAATACAACAATTGAAGTACAAAATAAGGTTTTTTTTTCGGAGTACAAATTAAAGTGTTTTGATAGTAAAGAATTTCTAGATTCTAACCTGAATGCCAGTAATCTTGTTGCCTGATGCTTTATTCTTTCCACGGATATCTATCTGCGCCTCAAGCTGGAAATATTTTCCTAAAATCATTAGAAATCTGATTTAGAAACTATTTTATCTTCGGTAAAGAAAACTCATGAATGTAGCAGCAATTGGTGATCCACATGTACATACCTGAAGCAACATATAAACGGCATGTGCCTGTAAGAGAACCAACTACAAATCCCTGCACATGTAAAATGTAATAGATTCATCAATCTCACGGCCACAAGATTTCTTTGTCAAAGTATGCATAAAGACGCACAAAATCGTGAAAATCATTGGTCATAAGTATTGATAGCATACTTTTCCATCTTGTTGGTAACTTATAGCACTTATGGCATCTCGTATATCTGCCCAGTCAATAACTCGTTCTTCGCGTATTCCCCATATTCGAACTTTACCATCAATGGATCCACTGATAAAGTAATTTTCATTGACAGGGTTGAATTGAATGCATGTCACTGTATCCAATTATAGAAGAGAGCACAATTATGATCATGTTCAATGTCTAAAGGCATGGCAATGTTATGAACAAAGCATATGGTCTAAATTTATTAACTAACTAAACATAGTTGTGGAAAATACAGGTATAAAAGTCTGATTCTCTCATACTTACCAAAGCCTTTGTGAGGGAAAACACTTAGACATTGATCAGAACTGATTTTCCAAGCGCGAACAGTTTTATCCATCGAAGACGAAAGAAGAATCTACAACATGTATTTTTTTATAAGCTTTAAAATATATCAGATTCACAAGCAGAACAAACATATAAAACAGATTGCAACATTGGTTCTGCAAGTTAAACTCACATCTGAATTAGACCAAGCCAAATCCAAGATATCACTGGAATGACCAAACAATTCTTGAAGTGGTGATTCCTCAATTTGAAAATTATCATTTGGAAGGGAAACGAAGGGAGGACGGTTTTGGTCACGGGACAAAACGTGCCATATGCGCACAACACCATCTTCACCTCCACTAGCCAAATACTGACCATTGGGACTGAATTTCATAGTCCATATTAGTCCTTTGTGAGCTCTAATTTCTTGTCCAATGTATACCTCACTGAACTCCATCCACCTCTTTTTATTCTGCCTTACCTTGACTCTACGAGTTTTATTCGTTGCTGCATTCAGTTTTGATCTAAAATTTCCTTTGTCGCCTTTCCTGATGTTCACAAAACGCTTCAACCAGTTTTTCCTATTAGCTTTACCATTATCGAAATCCCAAAATTCTTCTTTTGCCTCACCTTCTCTCTGCTTGTGCTCTTGAAAACTTGCATCCACTTCATACTCACGACGCCTTTTAAGTTCTTCCAACAAGACTTCAGCTTCAGAAGCTGCATTCCATCCAGAGAGAACCAACTTCATAGATACTTTACCAGAAGGTGAAATGCTTGCATTTGAGACTGCTCCACTGCTCGCCATGATCCTCTCCGACCCCAAGGTGACCAACGAGTCATCAAAACTCGTTGTTTTCTCTTGTGAACAAACCTTGGAAGAAATGTAAGCTAAATTCATACCCTGCAGAAAACGTTCCCTTCTTTCCTTCACACTAATAGGTTCATTCACCCAAATTTCATCATAATCAAAACAACCTCTCCTTTCAGAACCAAACTCTTCTTCGTCTAAAACAGAACCTTCACCTGACAAACTATCCAATGAGTCATAGAATAGATCAATATCTTCATCATCACAGCTCAGCATATCTTAGACTTAGAGTAGAGACAAACCTTCCACATGAAAATCCCACTTTACTACTTCAATCCACTACTTTTCAACGCCTTGAAATTGTAAATCCAAATCAGAAGACCAAATATCTCTCTCACCAATTATGCAACAAAATCTAGTATAATATTAAAAGCTACAAGTTAATACCATATACTTAACATGAGAAAGGAGTCAACTAACAACCATTGACAATGATTTATTTGCATGTTCAAACTTCACAACACTAATAGAATAATAATTAACTCCACCAACCCCAATAGACTATAGATTATTATAGAATAATCATAAAAATCAAATCAAACTCAAACAATAAACTAAGACCATGCTTTTGAATTCAAAAGTGGAGACTATACTACTATTCCAGGAATACATGTCACTATCAAGTCAAACAAAGTCAAAATTCAAAGCTAAGCTCTTCAACAAGTGTTTATGAAAGCTCAAGATCTGAATTTTGTGTAGTTTACCTCTGCATATGCTTGGTAACCAAAAAGAAACGGTTTCCTTTTCTAGAGAGGAATTTTAGTGATTCTGAATCAAGACAAAGTTGAATCATTAGACAGAAATAATTGAAATAAGAGAGAGTATATGGAGTATTAGTATGAGTTAATTAATATTAATATGAGTATCAATCATGGTTATTAGAAAAAGCACTCAAAGTTAAGCTAGTTAGTGATGTTTTGTAGGAATAGAAATGGCAAGGAATTAAAAGCAGCATTAATTGATGATTTACCAGTTACTCTACTACTCTACTAGTTAGGCAGAGTAATGTTGTTTTGATGAGAAGCATTGATGGCTAATGGAACAGTATAGTAGACACAACATAACTAGAGCTATGCATATTCATTCATGGCTTAAGGAGAATGAAAGCGATAACTCTTTACTCTATGGTCTGTTAGGTGGTCATAGGTGCCCACTTTGGACCCTCGTAGCCCTTCCCTTATTACACCTGACCTACATTACATTACTATACTAGTAGTTTCTACATTGGCGACGTAGATTCGATACTCGTAGTTCTTATTGTATAACAAATATGAGTTAAAAGTTCTACATTGATTGAAAAAATAGATGTTGAACATTGAGATCCATAAACTCAATTGTGTGATTGTTTTTTTTATCAAATGTGGTTGATCTCTCATGCTTCCCAAATACCCCAACAATTTCTACATATCCTATTATTTTTCAATCAAGATTCTACATTAATAATCCATGTCATTGATTTAAGATTAGACGACTTAAATTGTATGGGTTTGATCCTTAATTTAGATCATAAGGTCCATATCATAAATTTTGTTTTCCTAACTTTCTTTGCATTGCATTAATTTATACTTTAATTCATTCATTAGGATTTGTGGTATTCATTCTTGTACTTGACTTAGGTTCCATAGCTCTAGTATTGCATTTAGTTTAGCCACTAGCTTTAATTTTAAGGGCATTTTATAATCAGATTTCATATTCCTATGGTATTGGTTATTGTAATGTGGATAACTAATTAAATTAAATAAATAAATATAATAATATGGTTATGGATTATAACATGCATTCCTTGTTATGAGATGGAAAGTTTGCTATTTTTAATCACTAGCAGCTATCAATTGAAGAAAAGTCAATACCAAATTTCACTCTATATTGAAAAAAAATTCATAAAAAGAAATATAAATTGAAAAAAGGAAAGTTTGTTTTGTTCTTTTTTGGGGTTTAAAATTAAAATGAGAATATACTTTTTAGTGAGTTATAGAGCAACAAGAAACTCAGATAGAGTTGAAGTGAAACGACACAGTGCAGTGTGGAGAGTGTGGGGGTGTGGTTGGGGACCGGTGAAAGGTACGGAAAGAGAAATGGGGGTGCATGAGCATGAGCTGACATGTGTTTGTTTCATGAAGAAAAAGTATAGGAGAAATAATGATAAGATAGATCATATCATATCATAATCTGCATTATTATTAGCACTTGCTACTATCCACCGTATCTTTCCAAACCTTCCATTGTTATGTTCTTAAATTCCATTAATTTGCACGACCTTAATTCTCATATTTACTTTACTTATATCAATGCAAATTGGATATTCCCTCCTTCTCGCAATAGATGACCCATTTGAAAATGTACAATATACAAAGATAAATAATATCATATAAGATGTTGTTAGATTCGTCTCGATGAGTATTTTCAAAATATCAAATTTTCATACTTTTTTTCTAATATATTATTCAAGATATTTAAGATCAAAATTATGCATTGACATGCGTAATATGGTCAACTGTATCATGTATTATGGGACGGAGGGAGTATTAATTACCACCCTCCTTACGTGATTACAATTAAAGCGATATGTTTTCATGATCGTTTTGTTGAGATATGTTAACCACACTACATTTTCTCTAATACTCACCTTGTTATTTGATTAAATTAAACTCGGGTTGTATTCTTTGGACATAGACTCATATAAATGGTGACACCTAGATTTTTTTTTATTAAGTAGTCTATTGACTAAAATCCACATACCTCTTTAAAAACCATTTAACTTAATCTAGCCCATCCCATAGTGTTAACAAAAGCTAAAACAATTGAGGGGTGTATCTAGCAAAAAGACGTCTGTAGTTAACACTGGTCTTTCATTAATCCCCTATCCATATTATTGATTTTCACATTGTGCGATGTAACCATTAAATGAGTATTAATTTTTCCACCCTATAGCAGTCTCACACACCCTGTAAAATTTCCAAAAATGTTCCTTTGCAGTCCGGATTTTATAATCCGGACTATACTTATGTATAATCAGCAATCATAATCTCTCCCATTTCAACAATTTTGAATTTTGCTTTCAAAAACAAACAAAAAATGGGTTTATTCATGTCAAATAAAATCATAAAAACACAAGGATGAGAGTTGGGAAGATTAATATTGTCCTTAAAATGACTATCTATGCTACAAACATGTTTAGAATTGGTGCTGGTTCTGTCCGGATACGTAATCTGGACAGCACCAGCACCAAGAAAAAAAGGGTCTAAACAATGGAATTTTGGATTTTGAGGGCGCAGTCCCGTAAAATGTCCCTTCTAAGGGAGTCTTGATCATAAAAATACAAGGATGAAAGCTAAGAAGATTAATATTGTCCATAAAATGACTATCCATGTTATAAACATGTTCAGAATTGGTGCTGGTGCTGTCTAGATTACGTAATCCGGAAATCACCAGCATCATGAAAAAATGGTGTTTAGGGGGTGTTCAGATTCTATAATCTGAAGAAAAAAAATCAAATAACGCGCCTTATTTTTTGAGATTTTCGGATTACAAAATCTGAATTGGTGAAAAAATCATTTTTTTTCCACCCTATTACAAAGGAAAACACCAATTCGGATTTTAAAATCCAGAAATCTCAAGGGCATTTTTGGAAGAAAAAAAAGGTGCGCGGGAAATGGATAGGGTGGAAAAAGTAATACCCTTAATACAAAACAAATGGGCTTTTTATTTTTGGAAACACATTTTGCAAAAGTACCTATCTTCTGTATTCTTTTAGTTTGTTTAGAGATGGAGAATTTTTTATTTTTTTTCCTCGTGTGAATCAAGTTTTCTCTACATATAATTGTCAAAACGATATCTTCAAGTCGTATATGATCATAATAGATTACAAAATTCTCACTTAAGAGATTTAACATCATGTCTTTTCATGACTGAATTTAAATGAGAACTTCTACTTAAGTTGAAAGAGATCATTTATCATTTCATTTGAATGCTCTTAGATTTAATGACTGCTCTCTACTAACAATAAAAGCACTTTTAAATATTTTTTGTTGAATATAAGGGGAAAATACCTAAAACATCCCTATCCTTAAAAAAAAAAAAACTAAAACAACCCTATTAAAACTACCAGCAACATTTGCGGAGCTTTTGCTACTTTGTTCACTTCTCTAGGAGCAAGCAACAATAGAAAGAAAAAAGTGGCTATATTCTGAGATCCCATGCTCCAAGCAATTCTTGTAAAATGATTTTGAATTTCATATCAGAACTTAGCCAAAGGGATGAGAGGGTCAATCGTATTCATATGTTCAATAATTCGAAAACCTTAATAATATGGAACTCCAACTAAACTTCAAACAATTTTAATATCTACTATCACATCTAACATAAGTCTTGGTCTAAATTTTATGTTGCGATACTCAACCACAACTCTAACATCATGTTAAATATATCAGGCTACATTTAAATAAAAAAAACATAAATATATTAGAAAGTAATATTTCAACTCCTTTATCGAAAGTATCCTTAAAAAAATTTGTTTATAGAAAGTAAATACTTTTAAATATATCATAAACTTTTTTTTGACAAAATATCATAAACTTATTAGTATCATACTTCCAGAATATATTATAAATTATCTTATTAGTATAAATATATAATACTTGTTAATATATCATAAATTTATTAGGATCATAGTTCCATAATATATTAGTTTTTTTTTTTAATAAATAGACGAAATGACAATCTCGATTGGAAATTCACACACATGTGAAAGAGTTGAGATTTGAACTCTTATTATGACATTCGGCTTGACAATTTTAACATTTTATCATTTAAGTTAGAACATGTGAACTAAAATATATTAGAATTTATTAGCAAGAAAAAAGAATACATTGAATTTCTTATTTTATTTTACTATGAGGTAATTTTAGTTATTTTCATCAAAAAGTTTTTCTTCGTTGTCTGCATTGTATTTTTTTTTTATCACACCAAGTGAAATCCTATCTTTTATTACCAAGCTACTTCATCATAAGAAAGTTTTATTTTCATAATTAATGTAATCAGTTCTCAAATTTCCAATCAACATCAAGCATAGTATAATACTTCTAAATCATTAATTAACCAATACGATGAACATAAGATATCAATTGGATTTTTTTTAAGCATTACATCATGATATAAACAAAAAGAGTAGATATCAATTGGATATAAGTTGTCAATAAACCAATATTTAGCAATTTTCAAAATTGAAAAAATTAGATATCAATTTTAAATTTCAAGTTTTCCAAAAAAAAATACATATTATCATTATGATAATTTTCTAAAAAAAAAAGCACAAGCCAATTTCTTATCCTATCTTTTAGTTATATTGAAAATCGAGGGGAGTATATTTTCATACGGTATTAAACACGATCGTTGATTTTTAGATATTGAAATAACATTTATAAGTAGAGAGCACGTTGAGGATGTATTATGAAAAGTCAATTCCAAAAACTGAAATGTCAAATTTGAAATTTAGTAAAGTTGATAACGATGATATATTTTGCCCCCACACACAGCCTTTGCCGCAACGAACCATACATAATAAGATAGGTTTATTCTCCATATAAACCCTATAAAACTATCACGTGATTTGTCCACGCTCACCCAACATGGTACCCCCAAAGAATAATAATCACATTCACACGTCCTTTGCCCTAAATCAATCACTACTTGCACCCCCCACCATTTACACTTTTGTGATTGGCGCCATTTCGGATGATCCAATACGTACAATACACATAATTTGATATACAACCCCACTTTACATTGAAATTACAAAAGAAATACATTCAACAAGAGAATGAGTGACGATATAAAAAGTAGCCTAAGAACATGGAAAAGAAAAGAGAAAGATAGTGCTTTGAGGAACTATGCTTTCTTAACTTTTCATTAGTTATTGCTACTACTTGCAACTTCACACGCACAAAAATCCAATAAAGAACAAATTTTGAATAATGTTTTTTGGTTTGTTTGTTTATAACAAATCCCATGTCTACCTCATTGGTTGTAATGAAACCCGTCCTTTTCTCAAGATTTGTGGATTAGTTAACTAAATGGATTTCTTTAACAAATCGGATCAATTTATTTTATGATTGAGGGTTAGCATTGTTTAAGGGCCCCTAAAAGTTTTTCAAGTTCATGTATGACATGGTCAAACCTATAATGTATCTTCCTCCACTCTTTTTAACCAATTTCCTTTTTTCAGTGGGATTCCCATCCTTTTCATTCTTTTCTTTGCAAACAAACAATATTTAATTGAAAGAGAAAGCTCTCATGATTACAGTCAGCAAAGCATAAGCCCATTTCAACATTTTGCGCTGAAATTGTTTGCTAAAACCCAATGCCAAGGCAATTCAATTATTCTTTTCCTTAGTGGATTCCTCTGTATAGTTCCTGAATCTCGGTTCTATTCAATTATTAACTCAAAGAAAAAAGCTTCTTTTGAAATGTGATACCATAAAAAGCTTCTTCAATCTATTAGTTCCATATGAATAAAATTGATTTTATAGTTAATTTTTATTGAAATTGAGTTGATTTTAAAATAAATCATACAAGTGTGTTGTACAATAAATTCGAGACTAAAAGATATATTTCTCAAACATAGCAAACATAATTGTATTAGTTTGTGGAGTCTAGTGACCTTAGTTTGAAGGTTGTTATACTCAGTTGTAGAAATTCTAATTGAGTTAGTGCCTGTTTGTTTTTACGATGGTTTGATATTAAACCCACGTTCAGATTGATGCTCCAATTTGGATCTTTAGAAAACTGGTGGTAGAAATACGTTAAACGTGTCCTCATGAGCTTTGCTCAATTGGCACTTGGCAGAGACATTGTCAGGGGCTGGAGTTCGAACCCCATACACCCCACTTCTCCACATTTAATATGTGTGAGCTTTAACCACTAGACTATTTGTAAAAAAAAAAAAAAAACGCAAAACGCGAGATTTGGAGATTGGACGCTATTCCAAACATACACTTATTCTTATCTTTTGGTGTTAGTGTGTATTGTAAAAGTTGAGCAACCTTAATAGTTAGTGGCCTAATTAAAATATCATACTGCAATGAAGCTCATCTTATTTGACTATTGACCGATATTGTTCCCAAATATAAACAAAGTAGAGATGAAGTATTTCATTGAAATACATTTCATCTTGTTATGTGCATTTTTATTCACTTCTGCTATTATGCTTGAACATGTCAATATTATTGGTTTTCAGTTCTCACCAAAACAAAAATATTTATTGGTAGAAACAAAAATCGCCTCATGAGGAGGATTTACTAGCTCATACAACACAAAAATTATAACGATTTGCTTAGGTGTAGTGGAAAAACTGGTAGAGTAAACTCTATAAAATAGATAAATATAGGAGAGTAGAAAATTCTTAAAAATAAAAAAAAGAGGATTTACTAAATGTCTACATTTAAGCAAAAAAAAAAGAAATAGGTGCAAATATTCCTTTCAGTTGTTTTAATAAAACAGTGGAAAGAGAGCAACTATTTGTTTCTTCAATAACAAATCAAATCCGCTTCAATTGGTAGGGATAGTAGAGTGACTCACTTATACAGGAAAGGCCACTCTCGACAAGATACCATCACATTTTGAGTTACTTGGTGCTCAAATTCCTTCTTCATTAAGGTAGTGGCAAACAACCACTAAATAAATCACAATGCCTTACGTTGAACACAGCTTCTAATTTTTACTATCTTTGTATTTGGAAAAGAATCACAAAGCCTTCTTCAAGAAACAAAAAGAGAATTCCTAAACATTAATATCAATTTAATTTTCTCTATTCGCTGCTAACAAAATTGTTCTTTGAATTTACAAAATCAAAATGGCATAATATGAGTAGTTTTGGTATCATACGAAGAAAGACAAGACTTAGAATTAACACGAAAAATCTTAAGCAAATCTACAGACATTTGACGAACTTGTGGCGAACAATTACTTTGCATCAGAAGCAAAATCTTCGTCAATCCATTCGCTTTCGTAACAGCTTCTTGTGCCTTTTGATCACGAAACAAATAACACACACTCCACAGTATTGTAACCGCGTGCTCCGTTGCCACGGTGGATACTTTCAATACTTTGTTCACTATCGCCGCCACGCACGACGGCGCCTCGCATATCTCCGACCTACCTTCCTTTGTTGACGACACCGTTTCTAGAAGTTTCAATACCTTCTCCGTCAACGAAACGCATGAATTCGTTGCAGTTAGAAGGTTCGAGAATACCTTCACTGCTCCTATATGAACTAGCTTCACTTTGTTCCGTTTCGGCGTTGAAATTGTTACCAGACATGAAAGTGCGTTCTCCATTAGGTTTTGATCTTTCTCCGGCGTGATTTGATTGAGCAATTCTGATAATAAACCTTCTTTTTCCGCTATTAGAAGCTTCGATTCTGAGTCCACTGCTATGAATTTCAAAACCCTAACCGATGCAATTTTTGATTCGCAGCTTCCTTGTTGAAGAACAAGAAGCAAAGAATCTAGTATACTCTTACCTTCGTCCTCGTTTTTGCTCTTCAAAAATGAGTCACGATTCTCAATTTTACTCAGAACCAAATCCAACGCAATAACAACCTGTTCAAGCAATTCCACACTCCGTTCAATTCTGCCATCAACATTATCAAGAAAACTTACCAGAACGCACACGAATCCCTCCGTTTTGGCAAGAAAAACACAATTCTCTTCAGAATCTTTCGCGAACCGTACGATTCTCACAAGCGACTCGAACCGGTTCTCACTACCTGAATCAAAATCAGTGATAGCAACAAGTAATTGATCACGTCTATCAACGGACTCAGTTGATAACGGAGATTCCGGCGAGTCGACTCGGTGGCGAACCGAATCGGACCAGATCTGGATGAGCCTCTGTAACGTGCGGTTCGGAACGAAATCCTTTGTTTGAAGAATCTGCATAGTGGCAGGACAAGTGTTGTTACCGTTATCGAGCCAGCGTTGGATACTTGAACGGTCATAGGTAACTCCGGTGCAGAGACTCACCGGAGATTTCATGACGTCGAGGGAAATAGGACACCGGAATAAACTCGGAACGGTGATGCATAAATCGTCTCTTACCATCGTAACCACCGTAACAGAAAGAAATTTAAATATAAAAAAAAATTATGAAAATTCGGTTTGTAAAGTGTGTGAAGAAGTTAAGAAACAGAGAGAGTGAGAAGACAAGAGAAAGAAGGGTATAAAGGGGAAAGAAAGAGAGAGGGTCAAAGGTACGGTGACGTAAGATTCTTACTTTTGAGTTTTTATTTTCGCACTGAATATATTTTGTTAATTTTAATTAATAATAATATTCGTTTGCTTGCGTTTTTGGTCTTTGGTCAAAGAAAGAGAGAGTCTTTTGTTATTAAGTTACTTTATTTGGTAGTGGTGGGGGCATGTATCGTGTGTTGCTGGGGAATTAGGGGAAGAGATGATAACCGTTGGATTCTAGTGGTAGATGGTGGTGGGGGAAATGAAGGGATGGGATCACATTAGAAGAGAGCGTGTGGTGGTGGAAGGGGGGACCAGAGTGAGAGAGGAAGAAAGGTTTTTAATTGTATTTAGGTTTGGTGGTGCGGGTGTGGGGTCCATTTAGGGTGATATGAGTACATCATTTGTAAGTTGGGGGTGGTGGTGGGGGGCGACCTGCAAACTTCGTGTAGATAGGGCCAGACTTTGGGGTGTGTAAAGAGTTCAATGGAACTGAGCTTCACTAAGTCTTTGTTTGATTTGAGAGGAATAGAGGAGAGAGAGAGAGATAGAGAAGAGAAGTTAGAGATTTCTCTTGTTTGGTAAGAAGAGAAATTGAGAAGAGAGAAGAATAAAAGGCGGGTACCATGCACTTTTGTTTTCTCTTCAAAAGAGAGAAGAAAG
>Ga0315915_1002139_pt1 | contig 24698 bp, 8 predicted proteins | sample MpolbnodulesMG_FD_207738 | JGI IMG/M metagenome (GOLD analysis project Ga0315915, IMG submission 207738) | Medicago polymorpha root nodule microbial communities from Los Angeles, California, United States - branched nodules | ecosystem: Host-associated > Plants > Roots > Nodule | place: USA...
GAAATCAACTGGGACAGAGAAAGAAATAGAAAGGGGTCGTGAGAGATAGGAGGATATAACTCTGTTTTTGTTGGTGTCGTCGCTTTCGCCGCCAGTGTCATCTTTATTGTTACATAACTCAAGACCCGCAACACAACCACTCATTTCTACTGAACCATACTATCTCCACTCCACCATTCACATTTCATATCAGAGAGCCACCTCTTGCTACTAACCTGAACAAAAGAATTTGAATGTAGAACCATGTGAATGTATTGCAAACCATAGAATTTTAAAAAGGGGTAATGGCGAAATTGTTTCCACTTTCCGATTGTTTTGATAATAGAATTAAAAAATAAAACAATAAAAAAAGTAACTTGATAGCCGGTAGCCAAAAAAGAAGTATTGATGTGGCTGACTGTAGAAGCGTGTGTTGATGGGCGTTTGTTAAAGCGTTTGTCGATAGCAGTTCTCAATAAGGATTTTTATTAAATATTCATAATCTCAATAATCTATTTGAGAGCACACTCATGGGCGAATTTGGTGGTTTATACATTTCCTTGGAGAGTAACACAATAACATGACAAAGTATAACTGCTTTTTATAGGGTTTTTTTCTTTTGATAAATGACTTTTAGAGTTTTATATATTTAGACACAATTGGGTTGATCTGATGTTGGTTGCTTGAGATCTTGGAGTGTGTCCCTTTTAAAATCCCAGGTTCAATTTGCTTCTTAAAAAAAGCGATCTTAGATTCAATTCTCTCCGGTGTCAATTTTCGGTGGGTTAGTTTGATTTCTTGAAAAAAAAAAGTAATATGTATTTGTTTTGGAAGAGATTTTTTTTAATTGTTTTCATGTCTCATGCCTTATATGATACGTTTTTTTAATATTCAATTATGGATACATTTTAGTGTTGATGTGACAAGTTCAAATCACCAAATCAAATTTTTTTAATTAATATTTGTTAAAAATAATAATTCCAAAAATCGTTTGGGTTTTATCTAGAGTTGGGTATGTGAGCTGACTCACGCGTGTATTGTCAATATTTGTTTTAATTAGCAACGCTAGAATCATGAAACACGAGTAAAATGTCAATTTATGAAGTTCTAATGAGCTTTTACCGATTTCAACATCCCACAAAATAGATTTTAGAAAGATATGAGCAACTTGCATTCAGTTGTTTATGCATTTGTCTAACCTTCACTCAATTGAAGGGCAATCCAGTTGACTTGAATTTCAACTCAAGTTATTTATTTTTAGGTGTAAACAAAGTGATAATAATTTAATTTTATATTGTTTCCCATGATTATCAATTTCTTAAAAAAAGTCTTAAAATCCAAAAATTATACCTTTATTTTTATTTATTATAATCTAGTGAAGCACAAAAATTACAACATAGAAAGAAAGAAAAAAACTAAAGATCAGCAAAAAAAAAATATGAATACATAAATGAAATAGAAAAAATGAAATCCTAAAGAGATAGTAGTGCATCATTGACATGTATTGCTATTTGTATCCAAAAATCATTTTGCTTTTATCCTTGATTATGTACATTTCCTCTTCTTTGTTGTAGGATTGTAAGAGACATGTTGCCTATGTACCATGCAATCATATTTTGAGTGTAATACTAATTTCCCTTTTCCTAGTCTTTGTTTTCTTTCTTATTTTGCACCAGCCAATGAGCAACACTATCACAATACCCAAAAGGAAAATAACAAACATACTTAAGAGGAAAATGGATAGCAATATATCTTACATGGAAGAGGAATTGTTGCAACTAGTTTACTAAAGAATGCTTTGAGGCTGTCACAATTAGCCATAAAGCATCAACAACAAAAGAATTATAGGTTTATTCATCTATAAAAGGAGCACAAGGGGTTGAAATAATAACAAAGAGAGAACAGAAGGAGAGAAAACTACAGAGAAAAAATTGAAGAAAAGCAAGAAATCGGAGTAAAAAAGAGTGGAGATGAAAAGAACCCTTCATTCTTCCTCTCATGAAAACCTTCCCTAGCCTCCATTTTCATAAAAACATTATTTTCACCAACACATCAACCTTTCATTGATCTTAGAACAACATACTCCTCCAATCACATTTATAATTAACTTTTGCTTTTTCAGATTCATTCAATAACGTATGTATCTAGACTATATTATAATCCATATACATCAATTATTTAATATATCTGAAAAAGAAAAGTTGCTTAAAAATGAGGCCGGCGAAAGTATAAGTGAAAGAAACATATATCTAATGCCTTAAACTTTTGGATGAAGAAATGATATTCAAACTCAATACAAATAAACCCTACACCCCTGGCACAAACAACCCTAATACCTCATTTCTGCACTATAATGGGTAACATGGTCACTTAGCTATATCCTTTTCTCCTTCTAATATTTTGTTAATCTTTTTTAGGTATTCTAATCTTTTGCTTAAGGATTTTATTTTAGTTATTACTTTTATGGTGCACAAGTGAGTATCATGCACAATCTGATTTAATTGATATAAATGACTGATGATAAGGGTTATAATTTCTATATATAAATTAAACATATTTAAAATTATACTATTATGTGCTTTTATGTTATTTTATGCTGACTATATCTAAATTTATCAAATATCATTCCACTGGCTTTTCAAGTATAAAATATCAATTATAACTTATAAGCTATAATCTAGCTTTTCACCTATAGTTAGAATTGATTAAATTTTTGAGAGTGGATTAAATCAAAATTTTAATCAATTCTAACAATATGCAAAAAAATTAATCAATTGTAGGTTATAGCTTATGTCTAAAAATTGCTATTGGGTTGATATTTGGTAAATTTAGATGTAAAATATAAGAATAATGCTAATGTGCACGACAAAAAAATCGTGCAAATCACACGAATCCTTATAAGAGTTGAGATTTCCATTCAATTACTGTGTTTTTTATTTCTCATTTGCTGAACAATACTTATGACCTCCATTCAACTACTTTAGTGCCTTCCATTGACGGTGCTTACCAATCTCCATATACTTTTGCTTGGTTTTGATATTCACTTCATCTTCTTTTATTTTTATTTGGTTTGAAGGGAAATGACCAAGGCAAAGAAATACAATTCACTTACGGTTCTTTAAATATGTTATTTTACAAATTTCTAAGTCAAAATGCCTTTGCTTTAATGCAATACAGTTACACTAAAAAGAACTACACATTTATGACAGATTAATCGCATATACAAGGCAGTCGTGCATTTTCGTACACCTTGATGTCGTGCTATATAGCACTACTGAAAATATAAAATGACATAAAAATACATAATTATATAATTTATTCCACCTAGGTTATAAGCTAGTGGATTAAATTTTTGATAGCTTAATACGATTTTATAAATTAATTAAAGTTCTTCATCGTTAGAATTGATTAAATTTTTGCGTAACAACAACACTATGATTTAACAAATTAAAGGATCAAAGAGATAAACTCGAGAGCTTGATACAAAGGAATAATTCTTAGAATTGAGATTGAATGACTGATTAAAAGACCCATTACTAACGAGGTCCTTGTGAAGATTAACAAACAAACTACCTAAAAAAACTCTAACCAACAAAATAAACTTTAACTAACTTTTATATTCTAATAAGGTATTTGTCATCATATCTGAACATTTCTCATTAGTATGGATCTTATCAAGTGAAAATGACTTCATCCTGTCATGAGTAATTCTCATGCAAAGGACTTGCTTCACAGAACAGAACCAAGTCATTCATTGCAAATAACTTGCTTAAATTCACAACGAGAGAATTTCTTGGAAAACACGCAATGTTGGCAGTAGTTTTATCGTATTCATGCTTCTTCCGAAGAGAAATTCTAATATGGTCACAGGACTAGAGAAATAGTGTTGGTCACACACACATAAAGAAATATTTTTTAATAATAAAGAAGAAATTGATAAAAAAGATGATTGAGTATTTTGAGAAGAATCTTTTTATGTGTGTGTGTCCAAACATTATTGATTTAGTCTTGTGACCATGGAAGAATACCTCTCTTCTGAAAGAATCAAATTTTTTGTACCATTGTCACGGTGCCTGCTTGAACCACTACAAACTTTTCTTTAATCTACAAACAAACAATTTCTTACCTTTATATTTGAAACCCTCAGGATGCTCCATATAGATCTTTTCTTCCAAATCACCATGCAGGAATATCGTCTTAGCATCAAGTTATTAAACCTCTAGGTTCAAGCTAAACTGTTAATTCAAGCACAACTCGAATAGAAGTCATCTTCACCACATGTGAGAAATTTCTTCAAAGTCAATACTCTTTCTCTGATTAAATCCTTTCACATTAAATCTTGCTTTGTATTTTGGTTGATATTTATTTTCTTCTGACCTTATATCTTATATACCCATTGTTTTTTAGTGCTCTTTTACGCTGAAGCAATTTCACCAACTCAAATGTGTGATTGTAAACATACTCATATGGGTGGCTTAAGTGGAGCCTCTTCAATTGGCTCGTCAAGGATCAATATGACAATGTATTACATTTTTAGTTTGGTCCCTCACAATAAAAATTACAACTTTTAGTACTTCATAAAAATAAACCGGGACACTTTAATCCCTTAGCTAAACCTCCATTGATTTTTTTTCTTTCTGACATGTAATATTTTCATCAAATGTGTCCGTCCACGGTGTCATGATAATGCCTCTGTTATGTGATCGAATTAAGGGATAATATAGTCCATGACAATAATTGAAAAGAGACAAGTTAGTCCCTATACATGTGACCTAAATTCCCAAATTGTATCTTCTTCTTTAGAAACACACAAACCTAGATTGAAGTATATATTTATATAGTCTAATTAAAAAATCAACAATTTTGAGATTGATTGAAATTTAAGCTGCATATAATCTCATTCATCATAATTCCTCTTATACTCAAAACAATCCCTATGAATACTTTTTAAAAAGCTTCCACATGTTTTTTTTTTAAAAAGAAAACTTCCACTTATTGAAAATCTGCGTGTTGCAATATTTATCTCACTTGTGCCCCCACATATTAGTGAAGCATTAATATTTTTTTAGGGTTAATAGGCATTTACCCTCCTGTAATATATGTCATTTCTGGTTTTTCCCCCTGTAAAATTTTTGTTTTGATTTACCCCCTGTGAAATATTTTTGTTTTGATTTACCCCCCTAATAGGCCAAACAAAAACGAAAATTTCTTAAAAATAAAATAAAATTGGTTTTTGTTTGGCCTATTAGGGGGTAAAATCAAAACAAAAATATTTTACAGGGGGGTAAAGACCTATTAACCCTATTTTTTTTATTTCTATTATACTCTTAATTAACTTTTTTTTTAAATAACTTTTATATAACAATTAAAATATTTATAACTTTGACAAGTGTTTGACTCAAGGACAAATCCGATAATCTATCCGGCAAGGGCCTAATTTTTGTAAATACTTGATAGCTAGTTTGACAAAAAACATAAAATAACATAATTACAAAATGATTTGACTTATGTAACTATTACAAATTTAATTACTATTAATTTAATTAATTATTTTTTTCCTTCAACATCTTTCTAGAAAAATGGGGTTTGACTATGACTTCAAGACAAATTTTTCTTTTAAAAACAATGTTTGAAAATGTTTTCAAACACTTGTTTCTTTTCTTACCTCTAAAGAAAGTGCTAGACATCGTTGAAACTCACATATACAATTATTAACCAGTTTGATTTGGCGGTGTAAGTTGCAAACAGATGTTTGTGTCTCAATGAATTGTAGTCGTAAAATAGGAGAAGCTCAAAACTACGTTAACATAAAATAATTTTTTATTGATAAATAGTTTGACAAGAACATAAAATAAAATAATTACAAAATGATTTAACTTATGTAACTTTCTTTTTTTATGGTGTTCAAGGTTCGAACCCTAGACCTTACATATATTATGCATTGTCCTTACTAACTGAGCTAAGCTCACGGGGACGCTTATGTAACTTTCTAACAGAAAGGTATAAAGTTCAAATTTCGTAAAAATAATAATGACCATTATTATTAAGTTAAATAATCAATTAAGTCAAACACTTTTATTTTCTTTCTAAAAAATAGGGAATGAAAAAAGTTCAAATTTTCTAAAAAGTAGTTGTAAAATGACCATTACTATTAATTTAATTTATCAATTTTCTCCGTCCTTATTTTTATTTTTGTAGAAAAAAGTGTTTGACTTTTGACTTCAAGACAAATTTTCCTTTTAATACATTTTTAAACAATGTTTGAAAATGTCTACATACACTTGTTTCTTTTGTTATCTCTAAAGAACATGACAAACCATCGAAACTCACATACATAATTATTAACTTGTTTGGTTTAACGGCGTATGTTGTAAACAAACATCTCAATGGATTATAGTCGCGAGTAAAGAGAAGTTTCAAAACTACGCTATTCCAAACACATACTATGAAACTCCAAATTCAAATTCGAGTAAAAATGTTCAGTCTATCAATATCGTATTGTCGGGACACCTTGACTCAAGACACTTGTTATTGAAAATGAAAATTTAGTTGTAGTATGCAATAAGAAGGACAAGGACAATGTTTTAACGGAAAACGTCATCTTGTTAAAAAGCTTCCGTTTACTTTTCTTTCCAACCAACCTCATCATCTAACAACACTGACGAAAAAACTCTTTTCCCTTTTCTCATTACAATTTCAACTTTTCCTTCATTTTCTCACACTTTCTCGCATTTTCTCTTCTCACATGGCTTCAGAATCAACAACCGAAGAAGATAACAACAACAGTAACAAATCATGGGAACACATCCTCCGCCGTATGCTTCCCGCCGGCGCACCGTTACCCGACGAAGACCACCTCGATTACTCCATCGCCGTCGAATACGAAGGTCCTCCGGTTCCTTACGACGTTCCGAGAATCGATCCGGTTGAAATCAGTGCTTCTTCTTCTCCGATTCGCACTGCTTCCGTACTCTCCGATCGCGGTCACCGTGGCGATGATGTGAATTCATCGATTCCTGTTGCTATGCCGGTTTATTCACGGTTTTCTAGGTTTAACAGAGTTCCGAATAACGGTTTTGGTTTCAACCGCGAAATTCGAAGTCCTGTTGATAGTCAAAGATCTTCTTCTGTTTCTAGAAGTCAATCTCAATTTGAAGCTGATCGGTTAGATTTCTCCGGCGAAGTTGCCGCCACCGCCGACCGTCACTCGGTTTCCGTTTCCAGAACTCAATCTCAATTCGAAACCGATCGGTCTGATTTCTCCGGTGAAGTCGCTGCCGTTGTCGGTGTCAACGGCAGCGACGACGGAAACGACGGTGAAAACGGCGAAGGTAGTTATGTTTCCGGTTCGTCACCACCGGTTCCGAATTCAGCTCCGGTACCGTCTCAAGTCGTTGAAGGAAAACGACCTACTGTAGTAACATTTAATGAACCTAGGGTTTATGATTCGGACGGCGGCGATAGCTATTCGTCTCCGCGATCGGTTGCGACGGAGCCGGTAGGTTCACCAGGGGAGGCGAGGAAGAATTCACTAGTGAAGCGAGGTGTTTGTAGTAGGTGTGGGAATAAGAATAGGTTGAAAGAGAAAGAAGCGTGTTTGGTTTGTGATGCAAGGTATTGTAATAACTGTGTACTGAAGGCTATGGGTTCAATGCCTGAAGGGAGGAAGTGTGTGAGTTGTATTGGGAAAGCGATTGATGAGAGTAAGCGATCCAGTTTAGGGAAGTGTTCGAGGATGTTGAGTCGGGTTTGTAGTCCGTTGGAGATTAATCAGATTATGAGAGCTGAAAAAGAGTGTGCTGCGAATCAGTTGAGGCCGGAGCAGCTTGTTGTTAATGGTAGGCAGTTGAGGCAGGAAGAGTTGGCTGAGATTTTGGGTTGTTCGATTCCTCCTCAGAAGTTGAAACCGGGGAGGTATTGGTATGATAAGGATTCTGGACTCTGGGGCAAGGTAAAATTGAGAAAAATAACTAATTTTAGTGTTTGAATGTTTAGAAATAGCTAGATTTAGTGTTTAGAAATGGATATGGATGTTTATGGAAATTGCTATTTTTGGATTATTTGTTTAATTGCTTAATTTGGAAGTCTTGGCTTTTCAGGAGGGAGAGAAGCCGGATAAGATAATAAGTTCAAAGCTTAATATTGGAGGGAAGCTTCAACAGGAAGCAAGCAATGGGAATACTAGAGTCTACATGAATGGCCGTGAAATAACAAAGATCGAGCTTAGAATGTTAAAGGTAAAACCTTGTTTCTCCTTGCGTTTTGGCTTTTGGAGTCAATTTAGAATGGAATGTTTAAGCATGCAGATCAATAGGTGTATTAGAAAAAGCTAGTAGGTGTACTAGAAAAAGTTAGATACTAACTTCTTTAATGTCCTTTTGTGAGTGTTTTCTATGCTAGGGCTTCCACTAGTGGTATGTGCAAATAAATAACATTATTGACTCCGTGTTTATTGTAGAGTTTTGCAATTTTTAGGAAATTTGCTGTCTTAGAAACACAAATGGATATACAGCTTTTTCCTCCTATATTGGATTATGGCTATTTCGGCTGCTAAGCATTTACTCCCTCCATTTCAAAATGAGTGTCGTTTTAGCCAAAAAAAATTGTTTCAAAATGAATGTCACTTTCTGTTTCCAATGCAATAATAACTTTTTCTTTTCAATTGTACCCTTCAATTAATACTATATACACTACTTCAAAAGTATTATTTTTTCTTTAATGAAAAACAAACCAATAGTTGATTAGGATAATTTGGTAAAATAACATTTCTCTTTCTTTTAATTAATGCATTTCTTAATATCTGTGTAAAAACCTTAAACGACATTCATTTTGAAACGGAGGAGGTAGCTTTTAACATGGTTTCTTTGTAGTTAAATTGTTGTCAAACACTAACAATGTTTTAAGTAAAAGGTAGTAAATGAGCTACTTAATATGTGCAGGGTAGAATATTATCAATGAAAATATAGCTTAGGTATCTCATAGATTTGGTGTAAAATCGTCAACAATTCCCTTCAAGGTTCTGTATACATTGATTAACAATCGTATTTGTTGATGATCATGCTTCTATATGAAATATAGATTGATTAGGTATCTGTATCTATCTCTTAGATTTGGTATCCAGTGGATTCATTCATTCATGGTTTTTATGAGTCAATCGATTTTTTCTGTCATCTATTATGCACAATTTGCATCTAAAGTGTCTACCTTTACTTGGTAAACTTTCCTTTTTTTTTGTCTGCTGTCTATTTTTTCTTTAATGCCTGTTTCCTCTTCTGCGCATCTTTATATCTTCTGAAGAACATTTCTTTTCTTGGCAAAACTATGTAAGATCTTGGGTAGTTTGTCTTGAAAGAAAGATAGCAAGAACCTTTTTGTAGACAATCCTGCTCTGCTTTTTTAATGCAGTTTGACAATGTTCAGTGAAAGAGATATTCAATCTTTTTATTCTTATTCCTGGATATACAATTTCAATTCAATTAAGTACCATTAAGCTCAGACGCTTCACTTTTGATCTTTTGTATCTAGCTGCGTTGGAAGTCTTCAAATTGCACCTTGTTTACCTGTTTGTAACTCATAGCACTCGTCATCATCATCAAATGATGTGTAACTTGTCTGTTTATCTGTTCAGCTAGCAAACGTTCAATGCCCGCGAGATACTCATTTCTGGGTTTATGATGACGGATCTTATGAGGAAGAAGGCCAAAATAATATCAAGGGCAACATATGGGGAAAGGTTCTCTCTTATCTGATAATAGTAGTTTATACCTGCTGTGTATTTTTAGCTTGAAAGCGTCTGTCTTGATTTGGTTTTTATTTTTTATACAATATTGGTTTGGTTTATGGTAGGCAGGCGTCCACTCGTTTCATCTGTTCATTATTCTCTTTGCCTGTACCGTCTAGTAATCCTCCTGGCGTCAGAGACAATCCAAGTAACTATTCAACAAGGTCAGTGCCTGAGTATTTGGACCAGGGTAGAGTTCAAAAACTTTTGTTGTTTGGCATGGAAGGATCTGGAACAGCTACTCTCTTTAAACAGGCATGTCTATTTCTCCTTTATATTACCCACCTTATCTAATTGTTGCTTGTATCATGCCTTAAATGTCAATGTGGCTGGTCTGGGATCAATAACTTAGCTTTCCTTTTTGTGCCAATAAAGGACTTAGTGAAGAGTCATAGTTTATTTGCCCAGTTCTTAGAGTAATTGATGCTGTTGGACTCCTACTGATTATAGTTCTCAGTCAATAGACTATTTTCTAATGTTTTTAAATATTGTTAGAATATATGAACATTATCGTATAATATTTTGATGGTATTTTTGAATAATTCATGGTAACTTAGATTAAATATTAGGTATGATTTGGTAGATAGGTTAGAATGTGACAGATGTTTGGTGTATATTAAAAGCATAGCAAAATACAAAGGTTGAAACAGTGTTACATTTTGATTCCTCCCGGTGGAATCAAATAAGTTGTTCTGTTCCATTTTATTCTCGTGCCTAACACCACTTTCGGATTGGTTCCTGATATATATATATATATATATATATATATATATATATATATATATATATATCTAGATTTGTTTCCTTATTTGATTAACATTAATATTCTAGTAGCATTGTATATTGTGTAAATAAAGATTAGTGTTCTGTCCTTTTTAATAACTTCCATTATATCAGTTGATATAGTGGCTTGGTGCTTTAGGCAGGAAAACATGGGGGTTGGAGTGACAAGGAGATCATCAATTCAGCTCCCCCTACACTAACAAAATATCAAGTGACAGCTAACATTTTCTATTTAAGAAAAAAAATAACACCTAATATATTATTCACATCAAGCTATCAATTTTAAATATGATTGTATTAGTAATAGTTCTATGCATAAATGTCGCGTGTGCTTACAATCATAAAATGTGCCAATGCATGCTCATAGCATATGATTGCATATATGCATACTCTTAAATGTATATGTAGATGTGTAGAAGTTTTTGTTCTAAAAAAAGATGTGTAGAAGTTTTATTTTATCTTGTTTCAATATTTCGAATGTGTGTGCTTTGCTTTTAAATTTTGGATGATGGAGATGGGACTTGCCCCCCTTTTTCCTGTTTAGGTACTTTTTTTCGTTGTGCCTATTGTGGATGGTTGTTTCATGTGTACATGCCATAGGAAATTCTTTTTATTTGAAAACTGGATGATTAGAATTTACATGGTTTCTGATAGAGACCTGAGTATGAGGGGATAAGTAAAAAGGGCTATTATGTAATGAAGATTATGGTAAGGTTATATGGTAAATAAAGAGTGGTTTAGGATGCTGAGTTTTCAAGTTTGTTATGCTTAAGTAGTTTAAATAATGAGGTGGGTGAATGGTAGTAGGTATGCAAGAATATGGTGGGAACCATTATGGTTAGGCAAAGAAAGAGTGTTCTCTTTCTTTGAGGAGCTTTGCTCTGGGGTAGTTTGGAATTCATTTCCTTCTACAATTTTACTTTCTTCATCAATCAAATATATTCTAATTTTCATTGTTTTATCTATTTCTCTTTATTAACTTCTGTTTCTGAATTTCGTGTTCCCATCAGTTTCTAATGCCAATTCCCTTTAACATCTTGCAATTATTTTATTTTTTATAATTCTATTTGGTGTTTATCCTATAGCTCTGGTACCAATTGTTTTCATGGTTTTAATTTTACCATTCATATCCTTGGAACAGGCCAAGTTTCTATACGGGAACAAGTTTTCTGCAGAAGAGTCACAAAACATCAAACTCATGATTCAAAGCAGTATGTACAGGTATCTCAGCATTCTGCTTGAAGGAAGAGAGCAGTTTGAAGAGGAAGCTCTGGCAGAGAAAGAATCTACTTCATTAGAAGTTGAAGGATCTGGACCTGGTATGACTTTTCTTTTCTTCCCTTTCTTTATTTTCTGTGACGGTGCGTGCTGTTTCAATTAAGTTAAAGTGTCACTGGCTCAATGCTAACTTGTTGATGGCTCACTGTTTCTCTTTAAGTCGATGGTTCTATTTTATTGCATTTGTTTTCAGTCTCAATCTCAATTTACTAAATAACGGTTTACATTTGTTCTGTATGTTTCTTGGGTGTTTTAAATCAAACTGTTGGTACTCTTGGGTCATTTGTTATGCAGATGTTTAACTTTATCAAATTTAACTTTAGTTCACTCTTTTGTATTCTGTCCGACAATAATGAACATTTATTCTAATGAAGACAATCCAAAATTATAACTGATAACCGCCATAACACCAAGGTTTATCTCACATTCTCACTAGATGGTTTGACAGCATCAATTAATATGTACAGAACCATTGAGCTCTATCATAAACCAATTTTTCAATAAAACCGTTGGCACTGATATCTTTTTCATTACTTACTTTCTGTCTTGGTTGGAGTTCTAAATGTTAGGTAAAGTCTGAGTTCTGTGAGTAAATCTAATAATTCTGCAATACATATCGCAGAAACAGCAAATGATGAAAACAAACCATGCATTTACTCGATCAATCAAAGATTCAAGCATTTTTCTGACTGGTTGCTGGATATTATGGCTACGGGGGATTTGGAGGCTTTCTTTCCTGCTGCTACACGTGAGTATGCTCCAATGGTGGACGAGATATGGAAAGATCCTGCTGTTCAGGAAACATACAAGAGAAGAGAGGAATTGCATAATCTTCCTGATGTTGCTAAATATTTCTTAGATCGGGTATGTTGCTACCATTTCATTTTTTCTATGTTGTCTTCTTGAGAAGTATTTGGTGTGGGTTTGTCTTCTATATTTCCTTTCACCTGTGGATATGAGCTATTAATCTTATTAATTTTACAACTAAAACATCATTTTGCCTTTTCCATTCTGGAGTTAATTAATTCAATGCAGCACGACTCGGTGCTTGCTGTAGTTATTATTTTACCTGTTATTCCTCATTAATTTTGTTACATTGGGAATAGCTAAAATGTTCAAATATATGCAATAGTTGCATTGCAACTTATTTGGTTACATAAAGAAACCTGAGTAGTAAAAAAAAGGTGTATGCTGAGGAGCTTGAATCCATTTTGTGAGGAAACCAATTTTTCCTCTAAAATGGACTTAAAAAGGGGCCATTTATTATCAATTAAAAGAAAATAATTTAAAGGGATTGATGGGTCAAATATGTTAGCTCTTTAGAATAAATGAACTTCTTCTGGACTTAACTGTTGATCGTGTGCTGGCTTGTTCTATCTAAGTCACCTGTAAATTGGGTTAATTGTTTGGTAACATTCATTTAAACATTTACTAAATCAAGTGGCAGCACATTTAACTAATTGGGGAAGTTTTTAGTTTCATTACATAATATTGTTTTTTATATGAAACTATAGTGGAATGTATGCATAACTACAAATTTGTGCTAAATATTGACATTATGTTTAGATGATAAGTACAATGTGCAAGGATATGGCCCTATAGTGTAACCTTTTATTTGAAGTTTAAAATGGTTAATTGCAATTGGGTTCAACCTCAAGAGCAGAGGTCCATAAACACCTAGCCGTCACATAAGTTAAGGCTCGCTGGAAACCTTGATAGATATATTATTGTTTAAAACATTTATAAATTGGTCAAGATTCACTTATACCACTCAGGATCTAAATAAATGTTGCACGTTTGCACTTAGATATTACTATTGTTAGAGCGATTTTATAACGGTGTTTCATTTTATACCACTCAAAGATTATTTACCTTGTCAGGATATGTTAGTATCAACACATATTATACTTCCCGATTGTATAAACTATTTACTATTTGAGTAAATACCTATTGAGAATTTTCTCAAGTTCGCATTTGATTTTACTTGTAATTTAGCCATAAAATTTAAATATGTTAAACTTACTTTCCATTATTGGATGGTTTATGTATGTTCTTTGAGCATTTTCGATTGGCCCTTGCCCTATTTAATTAGATATCTATGAAACATTAAACCATATCGAGGAAAAGAAAGTTTGTGAAAACTTTAATGGCTTCCATATTAGCCTATTAGGTATTAATGTTTAAATCATCATAACAAACGATTGTGAATAAATGTTATTAGTTTATATTAGGGGTGGCATAACGGGCCCAACCTGTCAGGCCAGCCCGTTTAGCCCACTATTTTTGGCGGGCTGAGTCGAAGTTTTGAACTCGCTTCCTATAGTTGGCTTGCTCCGCATAACTCGTTGAAAACAGGGCGGGGTGGGGCGACCCACTTAACTCATTTTTTTTTTTAGACTTATTTTATCCTTTTGGATTTATTTTGGTTGTTGGATTTTTTTTAGGATTTGAACTTTATATGGTACGTTATTTACGATTTATGAGCTATGTCTGTCATGTCAACAAGCAATTATGTACTTCTATCTTTTAATGAGCGGCAAATCTCTAAAAAGATATAGAAAGTAATTGTTCAAAGTATGTGTTAGATACCCAGCTTGGGCCTAAGCCCAACAAGTAAGTTGGATAGGGAATTAGTTACATTTGCTGATGTGCACAGTTTGTTAGATGAGGAACCATATATTTAGGGAGAGGGCATGGTAAGGGAAAGGCATTGAGAATCATTTTTGGTTAGAACCTAGCAGGTTTGGGCAGAGAGAGGATTATCTCTTCTCTGAAGGGGTTTTACATGTGGTTGGTTGAATTGAAGGAGAGAGAATGATGAGTATAAGAATGGGGTGCATGTAAAATCGCGAATGGAAGAATTAGGAAATGGTTTGAAGGTTGGGAATGGGCAGAGAAGTGGTTCTTCACTGACAGTTTCATCATTCATAGTTATTTTCCTTTTCAGTCACCATCTTGTAAGGAGCTAGGTCCATTCCATGGCAGTGCAGTTACTTTCTTCTTTTACTTGTACATATTTCAGATCACAGGGAAGGGGGACTCATCCTCTGTTTAGAGTTAATTTCAATACAGCTTGTGTTAGTCCTTTCTTTAATTTTGTGGTTCCTATCATAACCAGACAATGGATATAGATTTATATGATATTACCATCTTGGAAAACCTACAATTGGGTAGATATCCTCTACCCGTCAATGTTACGATGTTTGCTTACTTCGCTATGGATTGAAGATTTAGAACATAACCTTCAAAAGAATATATGAAAAATACTCTGTAAATTTGAAAATCATGACCTTGAGTTATATTACTCAAACCCTACTGTTTGGTCCATCTAAAATTTGGCTCGTACAATATAAAATAATATATGTTTGTCATGTGCTTTTTCTGATATTAAAATGTTCCTAGGTTGAATGTGATTGGATTTTTCTAACTTCAAATATAATATGTCCCTGTTTTATTGTTGTCATTTGTTTATTGCAATCATTTTAATAGTTTTTATTACGTGCTCTAAACATATGTGATCCTGCGCAGGCAATCGAAATATCAAGCAACGAGTATGAACCTTCTGATAAGGATATATTATATGCTGAAGGAGTTACACAGAGCAATGGTCTTGCTTTCATGGAATTTTCATTTGATGATAGGAGTCCTATGTCTGAGATATACAGTGAGAATTTGAATAACCCAGCCCCCCAAACCAAGTAAATCTTCTCTTCCATTTCCTTTTGTCTTGTTTTGTGGAAACTTCTGAAAATGTTTTTAACCTCGTAACATTGTCCTTGGCTCAGATATCAACTGATTCGCATAAATTCTAAGGGGCTACGTGATGGCTGCAAATGGTTGGAAATGTTTGAAGATGTGAGGGCAGTCATTTTTTGTGTTGCCCTGAGTGACTACGACCAAATGTGGCCCACTAGCACCGGTAAGCTTCAGAACAAATTGCTAGCAAGCCGAGATCTTTTCGAGAGTCTGGTGAGGCATACTTGTTTTAAGGATACCCCTTTTGTGCTTTTGCTAAATAAGTATGATGCATTTGAAGACAAGATAAACAAAGCTCCTCTGTCAACATGTGATTGGTTTTTGGATTTTGCTCCAGTGAGGCCCCATCACAATAATCATGTACTAGCACACCAAGCATATTACTATATAGCTGTAAGATTCAAGGAGCTTTATTATTCCTTAACTGGTCAGAAGTTGTTTGTGGGGCAAACTCGTGGTCGGGACCGTGTCTCAGTTGATGAGGCATTCAAATACATTAGGGAGATCATCAAATGGGAGGATGAGAAGGATGAACTGTATGAAATCAATCCTGAAGAATCATTCTACAGTACAGAGATGAGTTCTGCTTTCATCAGACAGGAATGAATTCCCAACATTTGATAACCCTTGAGACAGGATACCAAATGACGAGCAAGGAGTCTCGCCGATCCACAGAATTTGTCGAAGCATTGCATTTATGAAGGACTGAGAGGTCATTTGGCTGGCCTATGTGAAATATGTTTTGTTTTGTTTTGGTCTCTTACGATCTTTCTGATCAGGTTCATAATTATTTTTTCCCCAATGTTAAATAAGCTAATTTGCTTGAGAGGTTGTAAATTCAGAGGTGATTTGTTGTCTGTACAGCTTATATATTGATAAGTGAGCAGCTTAAATTGAAAAAAAAAAATATATTTGCTTTACCCGTTAACCTGCCATTATTATTTAATTGAGATAAGGTATTACCTGGCAAAGGCTACGCGGTAGGCAACCTCTTTAGGTCTCCTACCATAGGAGACTTGACTTTTTTTTTTTTTTTTACAAAATTAATGTCAACCATTGGATGTGTTTGAAAACTTTTGAAGAGCATAGTATTATCATACTCTTTAAACATTAGATTATTTTCACACTATGTTCCATCATCTTTCTCTTTCCCTCTCCATATCTCTTACTCGCCCAACAACAACAACGCCATCCACCGCCGCCAGAAAATCACAACGACAACGTGCCGGAAAATCACAAGAACAACGACGAATTTTGGGAAATCTTAATCCAATCCATTCAACCCAAAGTTGCAGAAAACAACATTCATTCAACTCAAAGTTCATTTAATCTGATTCACCTTCCTGAAAACAAAATTGCAGAAAATGTTGATTTCTCAATTATTCAATTCATTCAACCCAACGTTCACAGATTCATCACTAAACTCAGATGAAAGTGATTGAATCCGTCGCCAGAACAAATGTCACACAACAAAACAATCAAAATCGGAATAGAAAATCTCACAGAACTCAGATCTGGAGAGGGATGGTGTTTGAGTTCAGATGTGAACACAAGCTGGTCAATGGAAAATTACGAATGAAAATAGAATAAAAAGAACAAAAAAGACGTGTTGATGTTGAAAAAAAAACGACAATTTTCTAATGAAGATTGATGAAGGAGAATTTATTGTGGTGGAGGTATAGCAATCAACAGAAAGTGCAGCAGCAACAACGGAGTTGCTACAGTACACGTCTCTCTCACCTACCAAATGAAAAAAAATCTAGTGTCGAGGGATTATGGTAAGATCAGTGTTCTTCGTCAATCTAACGGCAACACATATCATTTTTGTTATATAAAAAAAAAAATCAGTCTTTTTTAATGTCTCCTACCGTGGGAGACCTATTCAAGTCTCCTACCATAAACGGCGCCAAGTTGAATACATAGAAATGATATTTAAACAACCATTTTGTGGCAACTTTTGAAGAATTTTTTCTTTCATATTCACGTTGTTTTTATTCTCTCTCTTTATTCTTCGTCTCTCTATTGTTTTTTATCAATAAAAAGTGAGAGAAAAAGTTATCACAAAAGTTGTCACCAAATAGTTGTACGAATAAAATTACTTTCATGTAACAAGTACATACATATATGAGTCAGAAACATGAGTTCTCATCCTCACATTTATTCTAATTTCTTTTCTTTAGAGTGTGTTTGGATGATGTAATTGAAAAATTTTAAAAAATTTAGAATTTTAGGCAATTTAAATGATTCAATTAAATTGTCATTTCTAAATATTCTTGTTTGAATTGAATAATAAAAATTTCATTGTCATATTTTTGGGCAACTTATATAAATTTTAATTTTTTGACCAAATTTAAAAATTGAAATTAGGGGCCAATTTGCAAAATTCAAAAAAATTGAAGGGTCAATTCATAATTTTGTAAAATATGAGGTGTAATTTTGTGATTTCCAAAAATAAGGGTCAATTTGCAATTTTTGAAGATTTGTTAGGGTCAATTTGAAAATTTGAGGACAAAATGAAAAATTTGAAAATTTATACGAATGAAGAAATTCAAAATTCTTAGTTTTTAAGTGTTATTTGAAATTCTCTAAATTTAACTTAACAAAATACTCCCTCCGTCCCTATATGTAAGCACCCTTTGCATCTAATAAAAGAGTGCTTAGATATAGGGACGGAGAGAATACTTCATAAATTTCCATTATTTTGAAAATTCTCCATATTATTATCCAAACAATGGAAAACCTAAAAGTATTTAAATTCCCTCAAAACATTACATTACCCCAAAACATTCTCTCATCCAAACACACTCTAATACTTTTTTTAGGGAAAAAGTCACTCTAATACTGATTTACTCGGAGAAACTTTCATCGCATAAGATAACAACTTACACAAAGGGGAGGACAGGGGAGTTTGGATAGGAGGAAAGGGGAGGACCTTTTGAGGAGGAACAGTGAAAAATATAGAGAATTGTTTCGCCTTGTTACAAAGAGAACTTTGTGGAGAATAATAAAAGAATATAATAAGAGAATACTTATGATTCATTAATTTTTAGAATATTATAACATGTAAAATAATTTATCTAAGATCTCTAAAAAAACCTCATTCAATACTTTCTTTGAGTTCCCTCAAATAAAGGAGATTTTGTATTATGAACAAAAATGAACTCCTCAAAACTCTCTCATCTCAAAGCCATCTTTTCCTTCCATTTCCTCCTTTTTTCTTTCCAAAGTTTTTTCTCTTCTTCCCTTCAAACCCGCAAACATAGTCTAAAAGTCATGCACTCCTTCCATAACAAAATATCAGCAAAACATATCTAAAAAATCGAATGATTTTGGTATAAATTTTGTATCAAATACATTTGAATTTTTGAATCTCTTTTGCTTGTATTTTGTTATAGCCTATAGCATGTGGATATCGCTTTTCCTAACATGCATATGAATGGGTCAAGTCTTGTCTCTGCAGTCTAGCTAGGTCGGGTTCTTTCTCAATTTGGGACAGTTCCGTTAGTTTTGGCATGTGTGCAATTTGCTTCTTCAATCCGACAAAAGGGAAGGATAAAAAGATATTTTTCATGTCAAGGAAAAAAAATGAAATGAACCAAGATAAAAGAGATGACAATTAAGCATGAGACGGTCACATACAGATAATCTAAGACATTTATAATCAATTTGTGAAAGTAAAGGCATGTTTCAATTACTTTAAACGTTCAAACCCGGACGAAACTGCGATTTAACTGTTCCAATCACCAAATCATAGCTGATTGAATCATCTGATTTAGTTTTTAAAACATTTCAAAATACATATGCGCTTAGACTACTGGGCAAAAGAAATGAAGAAATTCATAACTTCATATATGTAAAGCGTGCAAATACATAGAATCTAGGCCTCTAAGATGCGTGTGTTTATCTCATACTATCATCACGTGCAAATACGCCACAAGCATGGTCAATGAATACAGGAAAGGAGATTTGTAGAAAGAATAGGGCTTAAAAAAATGGCCCAACTTTGCCTAATGGGGAGCTAGTTCCTTCAGCTCCACTAGTTATGTACTGTAAATTTGCAATTGTTTCTGACAGAACATACAACATCTTCCAAATAGCTACTCTTGATCTTTTCCACCTGGTTTTATAATGTTAACTAAGACACCAGACACCCTGTTCACATCAAGATGCGGAGAACAGCAAGCCCAACGGCAGAGATTGAAACAAGTGTTCCTATGCAGTATTTTATGACCTCATATTTAGCTGCTTCCAGTTGTGCTCTTAAAGAATGAATCTCCTGAATATCATGACACAAATTTACATCAAAAAAAGATGTCCAATTTTTTGCATGAGCTGCAAATAGCAAGAAAATCAACTTCTGCTAAAAGTCACATGTATGCTTTGTATGTGATTCTTTGGATGAACATAAGTGCATTTTTCAATGAAATATATTGTAAAATGATTTGGCTAAAATTCAGTATGAAATTAAGCGGTTTATGTTTAGATGATTTTACTATAAAAGCATATTTCATGTAAAACTGTGTAAATTTTCAACTCCAAGCAAAAGCAACATTTGATCACTTATAGTCAAATCAAGGTTTGGTGACAGTATCAATTTTACCTGATATAGTAACAAAAATCCATACTTTTATAAAATAGACAAACAATTTTAGGTAAATTCTCAATCCTCCCCCTATATGCTCAAAGCCCCCAAAAATACACTACCAGAAAGTGTGCTTCCAGAAAGAAAAAAAGCCACACTTTAGGGGGGTGGATTGAAAAATTACCCAATTTTAATGGTTTCTACCATAATATCAAACGCACACACTTACCCTATCAAGTTTGTTGGTCAGATTGTTAGTTTCAGCACTCTGATTTGACAGTTCCTCCCTAGTTCTCCTGGTAAGTGAAGTAAAATATCAACCATAACAGTGATACTGAAAACAAGAATTTCAATAAGTTCTGTAATCTTAGACAAACAGCACATTTATTCTTCACTTACCCCCTTTCAAGATTCAAATCCAATCGCTGCCCAGCAGTGACTTTGTCCATCTCATACCTGCATCACAAACCATATGATTGCATCATAAAACTCATGAAAAATCAAATGAGTACAGCTATGGTGGTTGGTCAAGGCCAATTGCTCAAACTGATGAATATACCTTAATTCACTACGCATCTTCTCTATATCATTCCTAAGCTTTTCAGTTTCATGTTGCAACAGTGAAAAATGGTGCCCCTGAATCATAAGTGTTTCAGCATATACAGCACCAGGGCAAACAAAACCATTCTCAACAATAAATCAACAATTACAAGGATAAAGAAAAATATAAAATCATGGCCAAGAAAAGAAAACGGAAGCATTATGGTTCCCATTACAAGACATGTGCCCTCCCAGTCCCAGCAGTAATTTCCTAACATAATACAATAATATAACCAACAAATTATATCGTGTACAATAATATAACCAACAAACTTATATAGTGTACGCATATTCTCCAACCATTAGATTTACTCTCCTAAAGAATTGATTTGACAGATAAGCAGCAGAAGTACGTTCTCCACCAATCTATGAAGTATTATTTTGACAAGTATCATTAACATCAGGAGCATATTTGGACTTTTGGAAAAGTTAAAATCTTATTTTCCCATGATTAAATGAGATAAACCTTGAGGAGGATCATAATCAATGACCCGAGAATCCTATCACAACAACGGACACACATAAATTGTTTTAATAGCATGAAGTCACAAACAGCCCATTTGGTTTGATGATCTTCAGATATAAAAGGTTACCAGACAATGAGATTTAATGAATTTTCCCATCTCTTCTCTAGGTTTAAATCTGTGTTTACTTTCCTTTGCTTACTATACTATCTGGTTTTACAAATATCAGATGTTAGCAAGCTTCCCCATGGAAGTTTAAAGTTTTGAATAAGTCATTGATTATCTCAGCATTTTACAAACATCAGATGTTAGCAAGCTTCGCCATGGAAGTTTAAAGTTTTGAACTAGTCATTGATTATCTAACGCAGCAGAAAGTTAATAGCTAAAAGACTAAAGACCCTTTGTTAAAAAATAAAAGACTAAAGACCCATTTTGGTCCCACGCAATTTCCTTGCGGCCCAATTCAATACTTGACAAAAAATAATACCAAATTAGTCCGTGACATTTTTTTTCATACGGGGGACAAATCAGTCCCTCTGTTACAATGAGTCAGGAACTGGATGGGCCATTATGAAAATGTTAAGGAGTAATTTGGGTATTGAGTTTTGTCTGGCAATGAATTGAGTAACAAGGAAATTGTGAGGGACCAAACTGGGTCTTTATTCTAATTAAGATGAATATAACATGATTAAAAAACAAGGCACCAACAAAAGTTTCAGTAGGAACAATATCTCACATCAAAAGTTTTGTCTAAATCCCAAAGTTGAATTATTTCAAGAAATCCAATTTCACAAGTGCCCAAAATACAATGTTTTGGAAGTTAGTGACAACTTCATGTTCATCGCATGCAATGCAATGCAATAGAAGCAGTGACCAGAATGAAAGGGAAGAAAAGAACAGAGAGAGAAGCCATCGTTGGAAAAATTGGGAAAGAATAGTGAAGGAACTAAGCTATAATTACTTCAGTTTCAGATAACTTATCCTAACAGTGCCATTAGTCCATTACCATGTTTTATTGATGTACAGAACAAAGACAATAATGGGTGTTCCCTAAAATGTTTTGCCAATAAGTAAATGCAAACAATATTGTTCATCCTGAATTAGCATAGCTACCTCATTATAAATTTGAAACTAATACTTATGACATGGCATTAATAAAGTAGGATGGCTCTCCTGCCTGCAATGATATACGATGCACAAAAGTCGTCTGTACAGCCCTAGCATGTTCCCTACTAGTACTAACACATCTTTGTGCCCAAAAATCATACAGCTTCAAATCCACACATAACAAACACTTCCTCCCAAGTCATAATTAATTAAAAAATACCTGTGAGCTCTGCACTTCTGATTTAAATTTGGACAGGTTGGACTCTTGAATCATTTCAGTCTAAAACAAAAACAAAAAATCTCATTAGTCAGGAATCTAAATTGAAACCACAACATTTGGTAATACAGAGCCAAATTGTACACCCCCACAGAATAACAGCAACAAAAAGACGAGTGATTCACAAATCTAGTCCCTAAAACTGTAGGAGTTGAGTATTTGTTCTATGAAATTAACAAAATTACAAAATGACTCCATAAATAAAAAATCCTTGATCAATTGTCCTTTTAGATCAATAAATTTAGTCTCTAAAGGTGTCCCGAATAAGTTAAGGGTCTGCTTAGCGAAAATGACAAAAGAACTATCTACATTATTTCCGAAAATGCATCATCCCTAGACGGCATTCTATCTTCACTCCATCATAATGAATCACTTCAAAAATCTATCATCTTCTTATTAGCAAGTTAAAACGAACACATATTCTAGGAAATGAAAAGAGGAAATGTTTTCATAAAGTAAACAGACCCACATAAATGCAAGGATTTTCAATTTCACGAATCACTTGGAAACAGTAGTAACTTCATAGACCAAATTATCTAACCACTACAATTTCACCTACTAAATTGCCAATTCACTAAAACCAATAAAGCATGTTGCACCCAAGGTTCTTACTTTCTGCATTTCTCCTTTGGATACCAAAGCCTGAGAAACATTTTCAAGACTATCATTCAACACTTCAGTTATAGCAGCAGTTATAGCCTCAGCTTGCTTTGAAGGCACTCCTTGCCCTTCCAATCTCCTAACCTACAAAAATCACAATTGAAAACAATAAGTCAAACCATGAAATCAATAAAACAAAATGCAACCATAAGTTACAATATATTTGAATTGACGGTGAGTTTAGCAGAATCACGATGCACGGAATTTTAAGAAAAGCTGCGTGCTACCGTGGTATGGTCAAACTCATCGTGATTCCAAACATGCACAAAGTAAAGAAATATTAACAAAAAAAGGGCAAAAGGTGAAATTTACAAGAGCTAATGTATCAACGAGGAACAAGTGTTTGCCATTGGATTTGACCAATTGAGATTGTGAAAAAGATCTTGTGGTTGAAGCTGAAGATGAAAAATATGGATCGAAAATTGAAGTTTGAATTTGAAGCGAAGACGATGATTGTGCTATTCTCGAAATCCCTAATTCTCGTAATCCAGATAATTGTCGCATATGTCTACAAATCGCAGCCATTGAATAATCGAAGAGCGAATTTCAGGTTCTGAATTCGAAAACCTTCACAACGATAATGAAAGAAGAAGAAGAAAATGTTGGAGTTATATTTGCAGAGAGGGAAAATGGAATTAAATGAATGCAGAGTTAGGTTCTGTAAGGGTATGAAAAAAGATTAAAATTAAAATAAATAAATTTGCGTAGGGAAATGTGAAATGGACGGTTACCTTTTTATCTAAAAATTGACCAATCAAATGAAAGCACCTACAACACGTTACACGTTGTTTTGGAGTGTTCTTGTTGATTGTGTGTTGAAGAAAATGTTTTGTACGTCAAAAATAAATTTGTTCTGTTTAGAGATTAAAGTATTGAATTATATTGTCTGAAATTTTTCTTGACCTCATAAGGTATGATAGAAGGAGGAATGAAGGGAAGAATATTTAATTAGATGTCATGTTTGGTTGAGAAAATAAGAGAAAATGCTAATTTACTTTGTTTTTACAAGGAAAATGTGCCAATTTCCTTGAACAATGAACACATCATGTTTACTCAATACTTCTAAATTTATTTTGAAGATATTATCTATTTCCTTTTAACCAAAATGACGGATAGTTTTTCTTATCAAATAATCTAGTTGCTAAAAAATCATCTCTCAATAGGGTGTTAGGGTTCAAACTCTAATTCCTGCATATTAAAATATATTTTTCCTATCAATTGAGCTAAGGACGTTTTTCTTACTTCATGCATAAATTACTTTCTTTTGTAAAAATGAGACAAATTTAATGGAAAATATAGTGACAACTATTAATTACTAACTACTAACACTTGACTATCCAAAAATTAAAATTAGATAGCACAAAACAAAACTCTGAATAAAGTTAAAAATTTCGTTCTTTTTCTTTTATAAAAAAAAAAGGTTATTTTTCT
>Ga0315915_1002142_pt1 | contig 24685 bp, 7 predicted proteins | sample MpolbnodulesMG_FD_207738 | JGI IMG/M metagenome (GOLD analysis project Ga0315915, IMG submission 207738) | Medicago polymorpha root nodule microbial communities from Los Angeles, California, United States - branched nodules | ecosystem: Host-associated > Plants > Roots > Nodule | place: USA...
CCAACCCTTTTATTGGAGTTTTTGCACAGAGAAGTATACGAGGTTCCGGAGACTTCTACTATTTACCAATCGGGCAACCTTGAACCTGTACCATCCGAACCTCTTCATCTTGCTATTGGCCGCCTCCTTCAAATGAAAAGTTGTTATGAGTGATTCTCCGATATCAATTTGGATGGGCTAATTTAACTTTTTCAAAAAAATAAATGTTACGAGTAGTTTCTAAAAAAAAAAATTAAAAGAGAGAAAATAAGTTTCAAAAGGTGAATGTAGTTTTGTAACAAAAATATCCTTTTATATATGGTTGTACCCAAACTAAATTATTTATAAAAAGATCATTTTTATCATGACTAGCGTCAAGACTAGTCATAATAACAAATACTTCTGTTTTCCGCCATACCATCTTTCTGTTTTTTATATTGTGTTTAATTGTATGTTTATTTTATCATATTTGTTAATATTTTTTGTAAGATAACAAATACTTTTTCTATTATAGTGGACTCGTTAAGGGTATGATTGAAAGATAAAAATCCAGACAAGAATCATGTAGCACATTTATATATTATAAATATAGATAAACTAACACAATAAATTATGCTTTTTTATAAATTGATATATTATGGAATGTAAGAAGAAGAAAAAAATCTGTCACATACAAACCCTAAGTAAATAGTTTTTTTTTTTTTTTTTAAATCGTAAAGTTGAACTTGTTACTAAACCTATTGAGACGAGCTAGACCTTAAATAGGCTTGACAATAGGTTTCTGTCGAACGGCCTGACCTATTTCTATCCCTAGTCCCACGACACCAAAATTACTGCAAAAACTTTCTAAAGGTCTTATCAACAAGTGTCCAACGGATGCTAATTAAAAAAATCAGAAAGAAGAAATATTCAATGGAGAAAGTAGTATATAAGCGAACTAACGACTGATGCTATGTAGTCAAGATCTTAAAAAATGTTCTCGCCTTGTGGATTGTAAGTTACATACTCACCAATTACACCAACCTTCATTGACATAAAATTGGGCGGATCAAATTCTGCCAAACAAGAGTTAAGAAGGCAAAACCTAAAAAGATGTCAACAATCTGACTGACAATCATAAATTTGAAACATCTTCCAATTACATTCACAGGCATACAACTTTGAAGCTTTTGGACTGACTTTGCAATACATACATTTACATATATAATAGTAAATGAATGAATAGATAGATGATATAAATGAGACATTAGGTAAATAACTGATCTTCTCAGTTCAAATAATAAACCAGACAGAAGTAATTTACAGCAAGAGCATCATTCATTATATTCAAATAGATGATTAGTAGTATCAATTTACAACTCCCGCATCACATTCAAATCTTTATCCCTCTGACTAAAGCAAAGGAACAACAATGTGGGCAAAACCGACCGTCACGGATTTTCCATTTTCCAAGAGGATTATACAAGTCCATTGAAACAGCTACCTCTTGAAGGTTTGGGGAGATCAGTACCCAGATTCCAGAAAAGCAGGAGTTCCCAGGTACAGAAAGTGGGGAGAGCAAGTATGGTTCAAATAAGTTTGCTTTCATCCACATACAGACAAATTTCTAATAATCAATGATATATTATAAATAGAATAATCCTTATGTCAGTGGTTATAAGCCATATCAGAAATTGACTCGTCATGGAGCAAAACTCATTTGGACTATACAGTGCATCCTAGAAAATGAAGGAGGAATGTTGAAATTGAATGAAATTTTCATTGAATAATGAATCCAGGAACAAATGAATTTTCATTGAATGATAGATCCAGGAACAAATGAATTGACGGTAAATTAATGTATATGGATGAAAAAGAAAACAAAAACAATTTCTTTTTTTCCTGTGAACAGTATGATTTTGCTGTTGTGAATACTAATAAATATTATTTTCCACCTTTCTCATCTCTACAGATTGCATCCTCCAAATCACTAGTAACTTTTGATTCTTTTGATGCATCTCCTACATCTATACTGCACATATCACCACTAGAGCTGTTCCCATTAGATCTCCTTGCATTCCTCTTGAACCATGTTCGATGTATTTTTGAATTGTTCCATTTCTGCTGTCTAAAGTGATTCTCTCCCAAATCACTAGAGTCGGTCTTCAATCGCTTAGAGTCGTGTTTAGCATCCTCGCATTCAACGTTTGTGTCTTCAGACTTAGCACCAGTTGTGCTGGGACTGGGAGTCATATGATCTGATTCTGAGCAGCAATTAACTAGACAATTGGCGTCCCTTTGCTTAACTTCAGCAGGTTGGTCAATTTCCATACTATTAGTATTAGAAGGTTGACAGTCTTTGATATCCCGTGGATATGGGGGTAATGGTGGAAATGGGTAAAAAGGCATGCCAGGAGCAGTGACCCAACACCCTGTGATTTCCGCATGAGGAGTTCCGTATTGCTGAGCAACAGACCATGGCATTCCATATGAGACAGGCAAACGAGAATTGAATTTCTCTTTTGGCTGACCAGTAGTAACTAAACTAGAGGGCCATCCAGAATGGCTTGCATTTTGCAAAGCTGGACCGCCAGAGTTTAGTGCACTGTTTAATGAACGTATTGGACATGAAAACCCAGGTGGAATTTCTTCATTAATCTTCTGGCTTTCATTGGTAGAGCCAATAACAGCAGCAGAATATGAATTTGTTTCTGCAGGTTGATCCCATCGGCTTTTGCGCTTACGTTTTTTTGCCTCTTTGATCTCAACTCCATCCAAAGACGGTGTAGAACAGCCCTCATGGGAGCCAGCATCTACTGAAGTTGAAGTCGTCACGAGCATTGACCGCTGACCACAATCAATTTCCTCTTCCTGAGGTCTTAATCCCTGCTCATGCCTATGATTGTGTGGTACTGAAATTCTGTCACAGTTGAAATTTCTATGAGATTCCAACATATTATCACCCTTGTCCATATAGCCACGTTTTCTGCCTTGTTTTCGAATCCATCTGTCTCGGAAGCTTCGAGCAATTTGATGGACCTAAATGTGCAAACATCAGTGAAAACATTCAAATCCTTACCCATAGAACAGAATAAAAAAAACTATAGTATCCCTTTCTCACCGGGTCAAAAAAACACATACAAATATACAATCATAGCTAAAAAGTTATCTAACAGCGTATTTTGGGAAGTGAATATACACATGACTTGACTAAGGTAAAATAAATCAATATACAGTAGGTGATCATGGCAATACCTGTTTGTCATCATGCTCTGTCAGAGACAGCATCGAACGCCTAAAACTGAATATTAAACCAATTATTAGTAAAAGAATGGAAACTAGGAGAGAAACAGAATAATTTCAATTTATACCAAAGATAATAGTGTAATGAATTTGCAGTGTGAAATCATAAGAAATTGTGCCATATCATGGAGAATAGGAAACATTAGAGTAACAAATATCATGCTTCTAAGCACTCAACATATTTTTGTAGTTTGCGTTGATCATAATAGCCCAATCAAAATAGGTGATGGAGAAAAAGTCAAATTTAAAACTGTTCCCTAGTTCAGCAATTTTTCTATAATTGGTTTAATAAATTTGGGGAGTAGGGATAAAATTTGAAAATTCCTGACCTCTCCATTCCACGACAAGGAGGACCGCTGTTGATATGTTCAGGTGTCAAAACCTTGCCTGCTGCCAGGTACTCTAAGACCTGTAAAAGAAAGTTGTTTAGGCACATGCTCTATAATCTTTTAATACTCCATTTGGAGGTAAAAAAGAGGAAATCAAAGAAAATATTAGGATCTACCAGACAGTTATCAACTTATTGAAGAGTATGGTCAAATATATTCCCCAAATCAATATTTACCATATTTTAACATTCAAAATGAATGACTAGGGAAATTAGCTAACATCTAAATGAAGGAAAGAAAATGCATAAACATCACGCAATATCAAAACATGGACATTGAACAGAAGTCACAAAATTTACATTAGTTTTAAGAGAACATTTGAAACAGCATCATAAAAAAATCATAAGAGTGAATATAACGCAGGAATTATGTTGTTCAGAAAGACATTAACAATGTCACCATATTGTTTCCAACTGCTATGCAAACCTCCCCAATTTAGTATAATAAGGAAAGGCACACACTCCTTTGTAAAACTAGGAGATAGAGCACTTCTCTCTACAAAAATTAATGAATAAAAAAATACAGTATTGGTGTAACCAAAGTGACCTCATATGATACAACTGATGTCTATTATACAATCTTATGTGAGGATGGAAAACATGACAAAATGAAGCTAACAAAGAATTAAAATATGAGTAGTTTCCCATCTAAGTACCTTAAGAAGCTTTCGTAGTATTGGAATTTTTTTGAAGTCTTGCCTGTACTGTTTCATGATCTTATGCAACATCTGTAAACCTGAAAGCAATTACTATAGTTATTACTTTGCGACACAGGCAAAGGTGTGATTGGTCTCACGTTCCTGATAAATGGGAGAAAATTTTCATTAAATGCAAAGCAAGTATAGATTACCATTTTTACTAATTATATCATTCAGCACGGCTCTAGATTTTGTTTTCAGAAGAGCGTCAAGGATCATGGAAAGATCTCGATTGCTGCAACCAAAAGATTAAATTTCTTTCAGCAAGTATTTACAGATTCTTAAACAATGAACTAGTCTAGTACAAGTGTCATAACTATATAACATGTGCTTAATGAAGGAAAAGTAAACTAACTAAGAGGAAAAGCAGAAGAGAGGACCTCTGAATTGCTTCACGGTTGCTTCTATCACCACCTGAAGCTACCGTGAGAAGCAAAAGTTTCAAGTAGCCTTTGGTGGCATCCTATGACAACAAAAGGGCGGGGTGAGTCAAATTGTGCAGACCGAGAAACCATAAAAAAAGACCAGGCAGCAAGCCCAATAATACATCCACTATTAAGGCATCAAGAAACAAAATTGAAGAAAGGGAATATGACAGATGACACAAACTATTTCTCATAAGTGATTATACAGCAAACATAAAATTCAAATAATGCAGCAGTAAGGTAGAAGTTTCTTGCTTTGTTACAGAACATAGATCTGAACAGCAGGAAAGAACACGAGGCCACCTGTATGGACAAGCTTCCAAATAAATGTATCAATTTGGAATATATAAAGTACTTACTTTTCTTTTGCTTATTCCCCCATTTCCATCCAGCAACTCATTAAGTTTCCCCTGAACTGCAGTTGAGGAAATATTTATCCATTACAATGAGTTTTAATAACCATGTTACTAGAATAAATAACGATGACAAACCTGCTTCAAACCGTCCATTGGAAGCACCTTCGACCACTTTTTTGTGTTTGATAGATGACACTGGCAATCGATTGGCTGCCACCTCAGCCGTAAGGCGATTTGCAGCATTAGCACTGCCTTTAGCCTTTTTAACAGAAGTGTTGGGTTGAGGAGTCTTCACATGCAGATGTGATTGTGAAAAACCATTCCCATCTTCAACCATTTCAGACTTGGATTCTCTACTATCAGTAGAATTCGACAGCACCTTGCTGGCAGCAGGCATGGGTTTGCTTGTTGTATCCTCCATTTGTTGAGAAATTTCTTCTATTTGATCAGAAGATGGTAAATTGCTTTTTGAGTCTTCCACTTCAACTGAGTGCAAAAGGGAAACAGCAGATGCAGGGTTCATTGAACTATCTTTCCCTGGGGAACTAAGTTTCCCAGGAGAACCATCTTCATCTATAGCAGTTGTAGACTTGTCCAATACATCCCTGTCCGTCAATAAATGAATAGAAGACTCTGTATCAACATTATCAAAGTACTTGGGCATAGGTGTGCTGTCCTTAACTACACCATCTTCCGTAAGCATCATGGGTTCCGGATATTCATCATCTGAATCACCATGAACTACAACCTCAGCATTAAGTGGATCACCACCGCCTATATAACCTCGACAATGAGGTGAGCCACAATAACATTTTTTGGCAGCAGCACCAAAAACCCTTACATAGTTGTAATCAAACGTCAATTCTTCATCCTGGGGAAGGTGGTCAAAAAAATATCAGCTTGTAACCAATAATTCTCACATGCTTACAGCCATAGAAAGGAATTAACGGCGAAGTTTCATATTCCAAATTCATAAGTTGAGGAAATACCCCGAGCCTCCATACTAACAACACGCGTCAAACAACCCACCCCCCTCCCCTAAAAAACCTCACCACTAATCTCTTCAAAGTTTAAAGACATCATATCGTATTCTATAAAAAGAGAAACCAAATTGATCTATTCAATTAACTGCATGAAATGTTTTATATCTAATAATGTGCACAGATGATTATGGATTAGAAACAAATTTACATATATCTACAAAAATGGTTAATATCAGCATGAACTTGAAGCAAACATTTTTTTTTCTCTCTCTTTCAAATATTAAAATAAAGTAAAAACAAAAAAGCATAACCAGGGTACTAACTAGCAATAGCCAGGACAAGTACGAAATAAAATATATCTGAAACTTTTTTTTTAGAATGGAATAATCACAAACCTAGACTCTACAGGCAAAAAAGAGAAAGTGCAAAAAGTGTGGATCAAAGCCTTCTCAATTTAATCAAGCATTTATGTGGAATAAGTTTGGCTCAACTGACCATACATTCTTATTATTTCAAGGGTAGAAAAGAGGTGAAAAATTCAATTGTTTTTTTAAACTCCTAGTCTCATAGTAAACAATTTCACGTTTTCCTGCATGATTAATAATCATAATGTATAACAGACACACGCACAGGAAAATAAATTGACATAAGACTCAAAATCAAAATCAAATTTGAAAAGCTACGAGATTTAATGGAATTAACAAACATAAAAGTAATAATCGGAGGTTGAAAGCACACCTGCTTGATATTCCGCAATGCGAACAGTCCAATGCAAATTTCCCCATTTACCATCCACTGTTGAAAAAAGGATGCAACATGAGGTCAAGTGATGTGAAAACAAGAGAAGAATTCTGAATTTCATGGTCCAGTTACTGTGCAAAATGACATTAAGGATATGTTCTAAAAAAGCATGCATCCATAATGCCTATCATGAGACAAGCAAGAACCAAGATGATGACAGTAGTCACCGTAAAACGATGCATGTATTAAAAATTTGCCTTACAGCATGAATATAGTTTCCAATGAAAATGCCAAAAGAATTCAGCTTCTCAAGTATGATAATAATATATATTCAAATTACTTAGAAAACAACAAAAAATGCAGATAATAATATACTCACCTTTTCTGTCCGACAATTTGGATCACAACTATGATTAATGAAACGCCCCAAGTTTCCTTTTGCACTTGCATCTATGACCTGCAAAAAAAGAGAAAATGAAAAAATAAATAAAACTAAATAACAGAATACCCAGAAAAATAATAATAACGACCACAATAACATATATCGTGTTGAATCAACTAGACGAGTCACAATTTTCCACTGCATGTTCAGAATGATGATGATGATGATAGTGACGGATCGAGAAAATACTTTATCTCCATAGGTATGTGATCAAAACAATCATTCAATATTTTATCTCTTAAACAATTGGGAATTTGATTCTTCATAAAATTTATTGAAGAGAAAGTACTTTCAACTATTGTAGTTGCTACAACAAAAAATCAAAACTTAATAAATAAACGCACTATTAGACACACTTTATTTTTCAATTCCGACCAATATTTTTGAAATATCACTAATTTAATGGGGGCAACACTTAAGTTTTAGTGTGCGCAAACACAAAATATTCAATCTTCACCAAACAAAAACATTAGGCAAGTGGAGGCATCTACCCCCAATATCATACACCTGCATCCGTCACTGATGATGATAATCATAATAATAATACAAACAGCATGAAATGAAAAAATGTATAATTGTGGTAACTATCCAAGTCTTACTCTACATATGTGGCCCAGCATGTGGATACAAGCACAATATAAGATGAGTTCATGCAGTCCACTACAACAGTGGCTAAGGTGGTCTTTGGTTTGTTTCTTGTTTTCATCATTTAAGAATAATAACTATAAAATTTCCACTCTTTTTTTAATATCTTCTTGAAGATGACTATTTGAGTTATTCATGCAAGTAGTGCTGATTAATCTGGAATGATATTTGTTACAACTATTTGCCCTAATAAAGAGATGGAATCAAGAGGATATTCAGTTTGTTTTCTTATTCAATTTCAAATTACGTGTTTTCATTAATAACTACCAAAATGCCAGCTTGTTCTCATTGTGTTTCATGTCATCGGGGATATGGTAAAAACACTACATTCAGTTGTGAACAATAAACAAAATAAAAAACAACATGGCACTTCTGTAATTAATTATCAGAGAAAGCATATTAATTGGAAATTAAAATGAAAAACCACACCAAATGCCCTCTTGATTTCCTCCTCGTATCCAGGATAAAAAGTTAAAACAAAGACATCCCAGATTAATCAACCTTAGAGGTATGAATAACACAAATAGTTGTCCCTTACACAATCCATTTTTTGTTGGAATATTATTTCATCAATTACAAAATCTGAACATGCAAAAAACAGGAGATACAATCTCAAGTCTCAACAAGTCATCACAATTCACATTAGTTATCAGCAGAAGTAAGCCAGAATAATCCACTTAGCTTACAGCTAACAGCACAATACCAAAATCGTTATGTTGCAAATAAGATAAAATTCACAATCAATTATTACATGATGACAAAGCAACTTAACCTTTACTAGATATGGTTTTCACGTTGAAATGAATCCAGGGTTCCCATAATTTTTTTCAAGATATTTTCTTGGGGGGGAGGGATACCGGATACATGTTAGGTTCTAAATTCTCGTAGTACCTAGAAGCTACAGAGATATAAGGCAAAAGAGAAATCACTATACTGTTTTCCTTTGAAAGGAAGAGGGGACAATTTTTACTGCATATGAATATGGGATGCATTAAAGACAGAGCTAAACTACAAATACTATCTATTGTTGCAAATATTTGCATGATATAATACACTATCAAAGACAAACAAATTCATGTATGTTTCCACTAGGCAGCAAAGAACTCAGCAATACTAACAGTAACAAATTGAAGATTTCTAAGATAAAAAACAAATGAAGTTGTTTCCATTTAAGTATATGCAGATGTAGGATAAAGTCATACCTCACTGCCGTTCAAGGTCATAAAATAGAAATGTCTATGGCCCTTCAAAGCATACTCTCTTTGACGTGCCTCATATGCAGGCATGTCAAGGACCTGTTTGAAACATAAATCATACATTATGAGCATAAAGGTCGATGATTTGCGCAAGATGTGCAACATCAATGCATATATAAATAAATTCATTGCATGATGTCCCTGAGTAGAATAGAATAACCAGCAGTACAAATGCCTACTCTAAGAGATATAAGAATATAACATTATAAATAAATAAATACGAATCAATCTGCTAAGAATACTCCTTCTTTCCTTAACAAAAAAGTATGCCCAGTTAGTCATAAGCTATTCTTTGGCCCTAGGTTACACTGACTTTAAGTAGATCAAACCCATCTTTGCTACATCTATTACTAATACTAGTAATGTGTCAAATTTAATACAAAGGTCTTCTTTGTATATAATACAAGCACAAAAGTCTATCACACGTGTGGCTGCATTAGAGATCAAAACAATATTATTTGATCACTATTCACCTAAATTTTGTAATTACTCTTCTCCGCTATTTAAATAAAAAATCCAATTGCTCAAAGAAATAGGTCATACTATCCCTCCTTAATCTCAACAACGCATATTGGTAGTGGTCAACTCAAACTAAATCAGTCCATTACCCACTTATTGCTAATTTGCTTTAATTGATCAGCAACATAAAGTCGCTTTTCTTTTCAGAAGCAAAAACAAAAGGTCGGAAGGATGAGGATTAACAACAATGTCTAGGGGGAAGAAAGAAATGAGCAAGAGTAAAGTGGAGTAATACAAATCTAACTTGACCTTTTACCTATGACTTCGTTAAAGTTTAGGGTAATGTTAATTCTTCCTTCCCCTAAAATTTCAGCTAAAATAAATAACCAAACCACAAATATGAGTACAAGATATTAAGGTTCAGCCTCAAAAGTCAATATTTCATATATCATAATAAAATAATACGTAAAATTATTACATCAGTATAGAGATAATAAAAAGGAAGAACAATCATGTCACCTCTCCAACGTATTCAATAATAAAGTGGCCTTTCGCTACACGCTCAAGTGCCTTCAGTCCATAACCTTTTTTCCCACATTTAAACCACTTCAATCTGGAATACTCACGTTTTTGGAACTGAAATTGAACATTTAAATCACAATCATGCTCTTTGGCAAAGCCTGATACTAGTATATTTTAGAGGAAAAATGTATAGTTTATAAACCTGCTGATTGGAGCAACGGTCCCCACATGGGCAAGTTCCTTGCACACATTCAATGTTAAGCATTCGATTTAGACATTCATCCCCACATCCTAACTTGCCTTCTGGAGGTGGCTTGCAATGGCAAACCATTACCTACAAGTTCAGAGGTACAATGAATAATGGATAGAAAATTGATGTTCAAATTTGCAAATTCAGAAAGCTTGGTTGAGATTTCAGCGCAATCCTCATGACTGTATATACAAATCTTAGACAAAATGAAATATAAAAACTATCAGCAACTGATGTCAGAGCAAAATGAGAAAGCCAAGTATCTAGCAATTAGATTACTTATACAAAGCAACAAAGCATACAACTCCTCCTAATAAATAATGGAGGGCAAAAATATATACCATCCTGTCTGTGAAACAATCCAACTTGACCAGTTATGGCATTTAAGTATGTACTCCCTCTATACTCATATATAAGCAAAAGTAACCAATTGCACACTAATTAAGAATGTTAGTTTCGTTAACAACTTACATCTTTTGATTTTATTGATATAATCAAAAACACAATTGTGTTAATTAAAGAGAAACATTTAATTTTTTATAGAGAAACATATTTCATGAAAGCATTAATTAAAGGATATTTGCAATGATATATAACAATAAATCTGATGAAATTAGGAATCTCAGACCAAAAATGACTTTTTTTTGGTTAACATTTGATTTTGGAGGGAGTACATATCAATCCAACAATCATGAGTATGCCAAAACCTATTTTGAATTCAAAATAATATAATATGATGACTACATGTAACAAACAAAAAGTTAGAACAATTTAGGACCTCGTCAATAGTCTGAGTTTTTGGACTGCGGTGCATAAACTCATTGGTGAAAATGCGGGTAAAAGTTGACTCTTGGGCAACTGCAATCATAAAGCAAAGTAAATATCAGACAGCAAGAAAGATTAAATGGCATTGCTATGAGGCTAAAATAGTCAAGCTCCAATGTTAGTTCTGTTAAAAAAAATAATAATAATAGTAATAACACTTTCTAGCTAATACCACACACCCGGTGGTAGTCGATATTCCAATTCCTTATAATTTTTGGAATCTTCACATACATCTTCTTCACCAGAGGCATATGATAATCCTAACTCTGCATTAATCTCTGCATTTGATTTTTCTTGAGGGATAGCACAATCAGCAAAGGCTTTATCACTGCTGTCCTTGCAAGTCCTTCAAAAGAAAATCATCCATGACAAGATGCAAGTTATTAAAAGAAAATGAGAATAATATGGAAACAGAATCTACCTTATGTACCTCTATTTTAAAAAAAAGTTAACAAATATGAATTAAGCAAGGTAAAATTAAAAATTGTAATTGAAACCCATATTGGGAAAAATGCAAGCCCCGCATTGAATAGTAAGGCATGAAATGAGTCTATAAAGTGTGGCATCCCTCACCTTACCAACCGATGTTGTAGGGATGAGTTAGGCCCAATATAAAACTAATAACCCAGATGTAACACAGTCAATTAATTAAAAACAAAGTGAATCATGAAAAACATTTGTCCTAAATTAACCCTATCATACATGTTAGCCTCATATTGGTAATGTGTAATAACTAGTATGAATGAAAAAGTGTATACCAGGTGCAGTTCGTTTCATCAATCCGGTCAGCAAGCAAAGCTGGAATACGCCGCCACTTGTGACAATCATCACAACTCACCCATGCATTACGCGGCGACTGAGGTTGTTCTCCCAAATCAAAACTAGGTGTCATGTCCAAATTAGATACATTGACTGATACTCTGTTGTCACTGGGATTAATTTTTCCAACAGCGTCCAACTTATGATTTCCAACTGCATCTGCTGACGCAACACCAAAAACATTTATTGTGAGCAACTTAAGAGATTAAGAAATAACACAAAAGGCAAGATTTAGATGGTCAAAAAGGAAAAAGGAACATCAAAGATGATTCCAAATGCAAGAATAATTTCACGTTATGATGCAGTGTATCTGACATATAAAGCTACCTGGATGCGGATGATCTTCCACTTCGTGTGTAACTTTGAGAGAGACACCTTTACCCTTGGCTTCACTTTTGTTAATTGGCTCTTTCTGTTTCTCCTTGCGTCCAGTAGTAGTCTTTTGACTGCTTGTTGAGTCAGAAACTTTGGATTTGGCCTTGCTAACTTTAGGTTCAAGACTTTTCGGTAGTTTACGACCCAAAGGTCTTCTAGAAGACGGCAAATCCCCAGAACCCTGAAATTCAGAAAATCCATGATCACCAGATGTTTGACCAGCTGTCTTGCTCTTGACTTTCTCCTGACTTTTAACTTTCAAAGCCTTGGTGGAGACTCCAAGTACAATCTCTCCAGAACAGGGCAATGATTCTGCAACCAACTCTTTACTCATTACAGATTTGATTAGCTCAGTGGAAGTAGGCAATTCTGAAGAGCTAACCATGTCACTGCAGTTCTTCTTACGTCTGTGATTCTTTGAATGCTTAGCTATATTATTCCCTGGTTGACCTTGTGATCCATCTTGAGAGATACAATTTCCTGAATGAGTAAGATTGTCTTTCTTCTTCTCTCTCTTCCTGAAGGTAGCATCCATATTAGAATTTAACTCATCCGAAGAACCTAACACAGCAAGATGTACATCTTCTTCAAGTCTTTCTCCAACCTGGACTTCAGGAATTGAATCAATGACTTCTGAATCGGGTGATGTTCCTGGATCTATAACTGAATTATTAATTGGCTTAACTAATGCTTCAACCACTCTCTCCGGAGGAACTGCATGACATGTTTCCTCTGCAACCACATCTAACTTCTCCATTATTTTAGAATTTTCTAGCTGGCTATTTACAATTTGTCCATTTACAACAACACAATCCTTGTCCAGGTCATTTCTAAATGATTCTAAATTGTTTACAGCCAACACTTCAGAAAATTTATCTGCAGAATTCCCGGTTACGTTCTGAGAACCTGAATCAGACCCCAAGTAGGAAGCAGAAGCCAAGCCATCAACAGACTCCGGAACATTTGAGCAATGTAAATCATTTTCTTTTCCATACTTGATCTTCAGACGAAAACGAGTAGTTGAAGTTGAAACATTATGCTTTTGAATTGAACTTAATGAGCTAGAACTTGCACCATTCTTGATCGCTGTCCCGCCTTGACTCTTGTTTCTAGCTTTACCGTCATTCTGGCACATGGCTTCATTAACACCGAGCTCATTTTCATACTGGAAAAACTGTTCAACATTGCCAAGCAAGCCCCAGGCACAAGAACGAGCTGGTTTGGATAAACAACTTCTTTTCTTTCTAGCAGCCTCTAAGTTCATCTTCACACCCCCGCCGCGATGTGTCTCACTGACTTTGTTCTTGGATTTTCTAGAAGCCTTTCTTGTTTGTGTCTTACGACCAAATTTGGTTCTTCGACTGTTCCTTTGAGAAGGTAACGGTATGCTTTCAGTGATACAATCAACTTCAACAGCTTCTTTTCCATCATTGTTTGTCTGTCCAGAATCATCTACAGCACAATTATTGTTGATGGAATCACCGTCACCCTTGGAAAGGAGATCCGGCACATCCTTTGGAGTGCTATTGGTCATTGAAACGGAAGAGGACTGACCTGATTCTGGATAAAATGGTTTTAAATTATCTTCTAATTGAAGTATGCCATCCTTTAATTCACTCCCTGGATCCAGCAAGGTAGGTTGACTTAGTGAATCAATTACAGGTGAAGTCCTCAAGGTCGTATGAAAATATGGCAAGGGCAATGCTTGTACATATGAATTGGCAGTGGTTTCTTTCTCAACAACAGCTCTTATCTTTTCTTCACAAGTACTGTCACAACCCTCGTCAGTTTTCTGATCGTGTAGCATATCACTTGTGCTCTCTAGTTTTGCCTCTATAAATAATGCACCTGACGACATATCCATATCCAACAAAGGAGACTGTGTGATAGCATTCTTAACAACGGGTGTTATCTTTTCTTCGCAAGTACTGTCACAATCCTCGCCAGTTTTCTGATTGTGTAGCATATCGCTTGTGCTTTCTAGTTTTGTATCCATAAATAATGCACCTGATGGCATTTCCACATCCAACAAAGGAGACTGTGTGATTTCATTCTTAACAACGGCTCTTATCTCTTCTTCAAAAATACTGTCACAATCCTGGCCATTTTTCTGATCGTGTAGCATATCACTTGTGCTATCTAGCTTTGTGTCTATACATAAGGCACCTGAAGGTACTTCAGCATCCAACGAAGGAGATATCTGCCTGCAAGAATTGGCTTCCATCCCATCTAAAGCATCACAATCACAACTTTCCACAACCTTCGGCAAGCTATCTTCACTTCTCGTAATCTCCTCTGACTCATATTTCTGGTCGCAATCAACTAGCAAGTCTGCAACGAAATCTGATTCCGAAGAGACTTCAGAATGTCTGACGTTAAGCTCACAGTTGACAGCACCTGCTAGTAAATCAGCACCATCATCATTTTTGCCCTCCATGACTTCCAAATCATCTCCTGCCGAGGATAAAACAATGCTTTTCTCATCTTTCTGCTCAGCATGTTCATCACAATGCTCCTGCAAATTATTTGAGGTTATGGACTCCAGTGGCAGATCAACATAGTCTTCATCTGGAAAATTTCCTTCTGAGCACAATCCACCGCTTTTAAGATCAGAAGCTCCAACGTCCTTGAAACAAACCCCCAAAGTATTCTGACAACCATCTTCATTAGTTTCCTCCAATTGTGATAAATCATCATTTTCACATTCATTTCTCAAAGCATCTTCAGACCTCGCGGTAACATGAGCGTCAACAAAGCTTGCAGAACAACCCACGTGACCCGCTCCCATAGAACCATCAGTCATACCAGATTGGTCTAAAACATTGGAAGGCTCTTCTGAACATGACTCCTGCACAGAATCTAACTGTTCCGGAAACCCCGAGCTCAAAGGTTGCTCCATTACAGACAAGCCAGAGGGATCACCAACAATTGATGTTAATGACTCCAACGGCAAGTCAACGTTGCCTTCATCTTGTAAATTTCCTACTGAGCACAGCCCACCACTTTTAAGATCAGTAACTTCAATATCCTCAGAAGAAACCCCCAGACTATTCCGACAACCATCTTCATCGATTTTCTCCAATTGTGACGTATCATCACTTTCACATTCATTTTCAACAAAGCTTGCAGAACAACCCACATGACCCTCTTCCACAGAACCAACAAGCCCACCATTGCAATCTTCCTCTAAACATGTCTCCTGCACAGAATCCAACTCTGCCGGAAACTCCGAGCTCGAAGGCTGCTCCATCACAGACAAACCAGATGGATCACCAACAATTGCAGGTTCACCACACGAACCCATCACAATCACAAACAAATTCTTCAAAAGTCTACCACACTTCCACTAACTCTTCACTCTGATTAACAAAATCAAAACTTCAACAAAAAAAAACAATAATCACAACCTGAGCTACTAACACAATGCATCAATTTGAAGAATTAATCAAAGCAAAGTTAAAAACACAACCTTTACATGAAAATCATAGCCCAAAATCAAAACCCTAGAAAGTGGCATTATCCTGAATAACTCTGCAAGAAAAAAATCAAATTAAAAATCAATTTTTAAATTAATTAAGAATAAAAAACCCTACTTTCAGAATTTCAGCATAATAATGTAGACAAAACACGGGTTTGTAGCAACAAATTGGATAAATAAAATGGGGAAAATGAAAAAAAAAAATGAATAAAATTATAAAAAAAAAAAATGAAAGTAACGAAATTGAAGAGTGAATTGATTACAAATACCTGATGATGAAGGAGATTGAGGATAATGATTATGATTTGGCGTTTTGAAGAATTGAATTGTGAAAAATAAAAATCGAAAATTGAGAAATAAAAAATGATTATTCTTTTCTCTCAGAGAGAGCGAGGAGAGAGAAAGAGAGAGTTGGGTCTCCGTCGCGCGCAAAGGGTTACTTCAGAGAGAGAGAGAGATGGTTGGTGACTTCAACCAAAATAAAATAAAATAAAACAAAAACATGAAATTGAGTGAAAAACAAAAACAAAAACCGACTACATGTATATATATTGTATCAAAATTACCTCAATCTTGTGTTTTATTTTATTTTTTGTTATTATCTTAATTTTAAATGAGAAATCTTTTATGTCATACTCCCTTCGTCTTTAAATGATAATAATAGTCGTTTAAAGTTTATGTACGATTAGTCGTAAAATTAGTACTTCTTCCGTCTCACAATATTAGTCGTTTAAGATTTGTGCATGATTATTAAGGAAATAATTAATTGTGCTGATTTAAATGGTAAAAGAAAAATTAAAAAAAAGAAGCTAAATTAGCCCACCCAAATTGGCACCATAGATAATCGAACCGAAGACCTCAATGAGAGGCCAGATCCCAAGCTAATACCATTAGACCAACCCAAGTGGGTTTAAATGGTAAAATTAATGACATTTACTAAGACACCCTTATTAATTGTAGTTAGTAAAGTACTTAAGTTGGATGAAATTCAATAAATGAGGGTATAATAATGGAAAAAAAATTTTAATAAATACTGCATTGATATTGTAAAGTGACAGTTATTTTGAGAAAAATAAAAATTACTAAAGAGACAATAATTATGAGACAAGGGAGTATCATTTACTAAAACATCCATATTAATTGTAGTTAGTGTAATAGTTAAGTTGGATGAAATTTAATAAATAAGGGTATAATAATGGAAAAAATAATAAACGTTGTATTGGTATTCTAAAGTGACAATTATTTTGATAAAATTAAAAATGAGTAAAGAGACAATTATTGTGAGACGGGAGAGTATTATATTTATCATTTATTTTTATTAACAATATTACATAATATTTTTTAAACAATTAATTTTTTTGTCAAGTAGTCCAATGACTAGAAATTCATTTTTTTAAAGTGAATATATGAAGTGTCAAATCTCGAACCCAACTCATTCATATATTATGCAATGTCTCTATCAGTTAAGATAAGTTAAAAAGGACTCCAAATAGTTAATTTATCTGCTATCAATTAATTGTTTTTTGAAGGATCGATTAAATTATTTTTTTGTAGGAATCAATTAAATTATTTGTTATCCATTATGAATATAAATTCAATCGTTGTTAGTTATTTTATCCACGATACTCGACTTTTTTTATCAATTGTTTACAGACTTTTTTATCAGTTGTTTTACCTAAGTGAACTATATATGACTGAAAAAGTCACTTTGGGTGTCCATCCAAGTTAAGGTCGAGCTCGAAGGATCAACTAGGTCATAATCAACCATATTTCACTCGATCAACCAAAGATTTAGTTTGAAGGACCGGTTAAGTCATAATTATCTCATCCACTTTATTATATTAATTGATGAATGATTTTTTCAAATAAAAATGTTTGAATTAAATTTCCGTCAAAAACGATTTTTGAATAAAACTAATATCGGAAATTTTTTAAAAGCGTTCAACGGTTGTTATATTAATAGACGAATGATTTATTGAAATAAAAAATGTTTGAATTAAATTTTAGTCAAAAACGATTTTTGAATAAAACTTAAATTCCAGTCAAAAAATATTTTTGAATAAAACTAATATCGGAAATTTTTTAAAAGCGTTCAATGGTTGTTATATTAATAGACGAATGATTTATTGAAATAAAAAATGTTTGAATTAAATTCCAATCAAAAACGATTTTTGAATAAAACTTAAATTCCAGTCAAAAAAGATTTTTGAATAAAACTAATATCGGAATTTTTTTGAAAGCGTTCAACGGTTAAGCCTCAGAAGTCATATCAATAAATGTCAGATATCCATCCGTTCACACATAATTATTTTTGTGAGATTTCACTCATTATTTGATTCTTTTTAAAATCAAATAATATATCAGTGAATTACTCGACCACATGACGTGTTAAAAATAATTTAACACTACGCAAAATATGCGACAACAAGAATACAAAAGACCAAAAGACCCAAGCATATTATTAAGAGCATGTGCAAATGAAGCATTCCTTAAAAACGACATCCAACCTCATAATAGACCATATAAAATGCAATCAAATGTCATTAACACCTAAGCACTCAAATAGTTGAATGCGCCACTAATTTAAATTGTATCAAAAGCACCCCCTTTGACTTGGACCAGCACAACGACACACTTTTTACATTTTCAAGTAACTGACTTACATTATACTCTTGTTGTCAATGCATGATGTTGTTTCTCAATTTTTAAATAGACCAAATGCATGTAATTCAGATAGAATTTAACTTCTCGCGCAAAACACTTTCACCCAAGCTCACGTCATAAAATTGTTGGGTGTGATTCATAGCAACATTTGTCTAAGGGGCCCTTTTCTCAAACTTGTCCTAAGACGCATAAAATGTTAGAAACGACGTTGACACCGCATTAAGCCTTCGATAACGTATGATTTACCACCTTTGTATTTGGCTTTCAATTGCTAAAGTTCGAGTTTGTGTTTAAGATTTATCAAATTTATGGTAACTTATAAGGATAACAGGAGCCTAGAACCATTATTATATTCATTGTGATGTTTGTTTAATTAACTTTCAAGTCCATTTCTTTATTATTGTTTCAAAAAAAATATCCATTCTTATATTTTGAGTGATATACGTATATTGTATACTGCAATAGTATTGATTAATGATTATGTTCGTTGAATTTCTATTTTTAATTGGTTTTATCTCTGAAAAAAATATAGGTTGAGAATACTTAAAATGTTGTTAAGTATCATATAAATGGTAATTTAACATGCTAATTGTGAATATCTAAGAAGCTTAACATGACTCTGAAATGTAATTAATAAAAAAAGTTGTTGGTTTTAATCATGAATAATGGTGTAACATTTCAATATACACACTTATTAGGCAGTACCATATGAAACCAAATTCAATCACTTCATAACATATTTTGGACAGTTTACAGTCTACGGTCTCCAATGACCTTTAATTAACAAATACTACTGAAATTAGAAATGCCAAACAACCCAATACTTAGATAATACACGTATAATTAGACATAGTATAGCAGCCATATTAAAGCAACATACATTCTTTCTAGATGATCAATGGCTATTTAAGAAACACACGTAAATCAAATTGCATTTTCAAACCAAATCCCTTATGATGGTCCTTATGATCTGGTTAAATCCATTGTCCATGCATGTTTCCCACACCTTCAAGTGCCATATGCTGTTGCTGTTGATCAAAAATGGAAAAAAAAGGTCAACAATCAGTTTCATGCTATTACTGATTGGTATTTAATGTTGCAAACTATTAACTTCAGTAACATGATCATGTTACTTAAGTATGTGCAGTTATGAGAATGAATCCATCATGAGCCTATATCAGGGCTCATTAACCATATGGAACATCATTTCGAAAAAGAAACATATAGACATAAATATTGATATAAGCAGCGAACAACATATATCATCATCAATACATAGATTACCACTTACCAGAAGAAAATTGAGCTCCTTATTTTCATCCTCCAAAATCTTTCCCTGAAATCAATGGAATCACATGAGTTAAGCAACAAAAAAAAAAAGGATTTACATAAGTATTTCATGTCAAAAAAGTAATTAGATGAGTTAGTATCCCTTTTGATCACTTTTCAAGGGATTTAAGTTTTGTTAGACATATTATTACTGCCTTATTATATTCATACAATAATACTTACATATACTATAAATTCAATAAAAAAAAAATTACATACATTTCTCTTGAACATCCTATGCACTTCCATCTGTAGGACAAACAAAAAGAAAACTGTAAGGCAAAATTTAAAAAAAAAAAAAAAAAAAAAATTCTAAACAAGTAACAACGACAAAGTTATTACTATATGATTAAACATTAAAAACAATTAACTACCTTTTTCTCACGGACACCAGTAAGACCATTTTCAAGGGATTCCTCAAGGTTCATCAGCTCTTTGTAATTCAGTGAGGTAATGTCCTCTCCCTTCAAGTGCCTGAAATTAATATATATGTAACCCTTGATCAATGATATTTATAAATTTCGATTATAGCTAGGGCAATACATATAAATAAAAATGTTTGTATTATACCTGAGGTCAATTTGCATGCTGTCATTCTCCTTTTTGATTCTATCAATTTCATTGCTAAGGTTCTGTGAGTTGAATCCAAAACACCCCAAAAAAGAAAAAAGAACATTAAATGAATGAGAAGTCAAAAATGAACATTTTGGTGTAGATCTGGTTCTAAAGCTGGTTACTATGTCAGTGAAAAAACACGCAGTCAAGAGGGAGAACCATCATCTTTGTTATCTAATACCTAGAAAATTAAGGATTCAGCTTTTGAAATAATCTTAGCAAAGAAAAGGAAGCATGTGAATATTGTTTTATTTCCAGATCTGTTCATATATAGAGACATATTATTCACTTTTTCTTCCTTTCCTTTCTCAATAACAATATAATATGTATTCCAAATGTAGATCTATAGTCACAGAGTTTTTGGTTCTTGTTCCTCAGCATATTTTTAGCAAAAATATATAACTATATAAATATTTTTTCTTGAAACAAATCTACCAAAAATAAATAAATATGAAAACCTACCTCATGCTTAGCATCCCATAGGGTTTTCCCAGAGGCTCTCTGGTATCTGTCCAGAATATCAATCAACCTTAACAAAGAAAAACAAAAAAAGATGAGTGAGTAAAAACCCTAACAAAAAGTTTCAAAGAAGGGAACATATACAAGTGCTTACGTGGTGGAAGGGCTTATGTATTCATGCATCTTTCCAGAAGCACCAAAGAGAATAAGGGAAACTTGAGCATCACAAAGAACACTTATTTCCTTTGCTTTCTTAAGGATTCCATTCTTTCTCTTTGAATAAGTAACTTGCCTGTTGCTTGAGTTTTCAATCCTCTTGATCTCAATCTTACCTCTTCCCATCTTCTTCTTTCTTCTCTTATCTTCTTTTTCTTTCTCTCTATGTGTTCTTTAAACAATGGTTCAGTAGAGAGGGTATATTATAGGAAGAAAGAAAAGTAATAGATGACCATTCTATTTTAGGTTTGTGGATGTGTAACTTTCTCAGTGGCACAGGAAGGAAGTGTTTGTTTAAGGGGTTGTGACAAAGCCAATTCAATACTAGTGCATAGTGCTTTTATTATTACGTTTGATTAATTACTTTTGATTTGAAGCTGTTATGTGTGTGTTCCATTTTCTTAACCTATGGTTTTCTTTATGCATCTCTCACTTGGTTAGTTTGAGCATATTTTTTTTTTGAAAACTAGTTTGAGCATATATTAATTTAGGTTTGAGATCTTTTTTCCTACTATTTTCATAAAAGAGATTTTTTTTTTCCTACTAATGCATTTGGAGTTTATAAATTTGTTAAAAATTAAACTTTAAACCAATTACACCTGCGTTGTAAATTGGTAATGAAGTGAATTATCAATGAACGTTTCTTTAGTTAATAAAGAGCTGACACACATTTAATAAGAATTTGGGTTCAACTCTGACTAATGATATGAAAATATTTTTTGTGGATAATCTTTTAGTATACTGTCAATATTCTTTCAATCTTGATGTTTGTCCAAAATTTAACAAATAGTAATGAGGTCAATTTGATTAACATGTTATGTTTTATTTTGGTTAAAAAACAAACTCATAAACAAATGTTGTGAAAGTGACAAAAAGGCAACTTTTTAATTGAGTTGTTAAACTTTTTAAGGGATTTCATTGCAAGTTAAAGTTGGTAGAATTTTAGGGTATGCTTAATTTTTTTTGGGATCAGTAGGGTATGCTTATATTTATACGTAAAACAAGGTTTGAAAGAAAGGATATAACGGTGTTTAACTTGTATTGGTGTCCGTGATTTTTAGCTAGGGTTTGAATGTGATGGGTAACTAGAAATATAGTATATGTTATGTTATGTTATGAATGTCACAGCCGCTCAACCATCAAATCAAAGGAAAAAAAGATTTATTATTACCATTTGTAAGCAAAGAAAAGAATAAAAGCTGTATAAAGTAATAAGTGAACGGCATATGAAAAAAAAGAATTCAAATGTTCCAATTACAACGGAAATTGCCTAGACTACTAGCCTCAAGGTTTTATCCATCAAACATGTTATCAAATAGTATGTTTTTATTTGGAGTTTGGGCACAAGCACTTGTTTTGTTTTTGCTTTTGTTGGTGGTCGTGAATTGCTGATTTGAAATGTCTGCACGGAAGTTGCGGTTGGTAGAAACCACAACCCTCAAATCACTCGCTACCTATGGCCGGAAAACTGCATGACATGACAAACTAATTAAACACTATATGTCTAATCCTCAATGCATAATGTGCTACGAAGCCCAGTTACAAGATACGATACGTCGATATAGAAAAATTTCAAAAATCAAGATACGATACGGTCGGAATACGTTAATAAAAGAAATTATATAACTAAATGTACAATATAATTATAACAATTTTTTTAATATGCAGATATATTAACAAACACAAGAAACCAGTCGTAGGCTCATAGCATATCAACATAAATATAAGTAATATTGACGATTAAGAGAGTGATGATTAGTCAATTACATATACAATATATCCCAAAAAGAACATCATCAATGTTATACTATATCCAAAAGGAATATAGTCAGTGTTTTAGTAATATAATGTTTTTTTCTTACTTTTTAAACAAAAAAAACAGAAATCAAAATAATATAAAAAAATAAAATTTATATTATCTGATACTCTTCCGATACGTATCGGAGTAGTATCGGAAAAGTAATTATTTTAAAAAAAATTAATGATTTGATACTCTTCCAATAAGTATCGGAAAGTATCAGACAGATATCGGTGCAGGATACGCAGGGGATACGGTACGTCATCCATTTTGAAGTATCTATATTTCATAGATAATGTGTCTCTAAACAAATTCAGAGTCACATCTATACAAATCAATTACCCCTCCCCAGGCTCCTTCCCCTGAAAAATATAAGTTATTACTACACATATATTACACACATATTTTAGGTAAAATATAATAAACCTGTTTGGTTTCAGTATTGGTTCCCTCCCTTTCACATACTTGGGGGCCCCAATCTTCAAGGGGATACCAAAACCAATATACTTTCAAGCTATAGCTGACAGAGTGAAATCCAAATTAGCTAATTGGAAAGCTTCTCTCTTATCAATAGCTGGTAGGGTGCAGCTTGTTAAGTCAGTAATCACTAGCATGCTAACTCACACAATGTCTGTCTACTCTTGGCCTATCTCTTTATTGAAAAGCATGGAAAAATGTATCAAAAACTTCATTTGGAGTGGTGACACTTCAAAAAGAAAGCTTGTTACGGTGGCTTGGAAAAAGGTTTGTAATTCTTACGAGGGAGGTGGTCTGGGCATAAGATCTCTACTCCGTTTGAATGAAGCCTTTAACCTGAAGCTTGGTTGGGATATGTTGCACTCCAATGAAGAATGGGCAATTATTCTTAGAAGTAGAGCTATCAAAAGGAGAAAACCTATTAATCATCACATCTTTTCATCATTATAGAATGGTATCAAACATGAACTGCCAGTGATCACAGAGAATTCAACTTGGCTGATTGGCAATGGGAAAAATGTTAACTTTTGGTATGATAATTGGTGTGGAGATTCTTTGCAAAACACCTTCAATCTTAGCGACATTGAAGCTAATAATTATCCACAGTCCGTTAGCGACTTTATTACCAATTCTCATTGGAATATCCCTCACAATATCACAATCAGATTTCCGGCTTTGAATGTTCATGTCAAAAAAATTACCCTCCCTCTTGAAGACAAAGATGATTTGCTGATTTGGAAACACTCAACTTCTGGTACACTATCTCTAAAAGATGCATATCAATTCAAAAAACCCCAGACAGCTACGTTGAATTGGGCTTCGAAAATTTGGTGTAAAGACATCCCGCCCTCAAAATCCTTGTTGGTTTGGAGATTAATGCATGATAAAGTTCCAACTGATGAGAAGCTAATGGAAAGAGGATGTTCTATTCCATCAATGTGCTCTCTTTGCTCCATACATACTGAGACAACTTTTCACCTTTTTTTTGAATGCAACTTTGCAATTAGGTTGTGGTGTTGGTTAGCTTCTGTTCTCAATCTTAACCTGCACTTTCAATCTTTAGAAGACATCTGGACTTTATGTGATAGAGGATGGTCCCCACAGTGTAAAATAGTTGTGACTGCTGCCATTGTGTCCATCATAGCTACTATTTGGTTTTATAGAAATCAGGCAAGATTCCAATCTAAAAGCACACATTGGAGAT
>Ga0315915_1002144_pt1 | contig 24679 bp, 12 predicted proteins | sample MpolbnodulesMG_FD_207738 | JGI IMG/M metagenome (GOLD analysis project Ga0315915, IMG submission 207738) | Medicago polymorpha root nodule microbial communities from Los Angeles, California, United States - branched nodules | ecosystem: Host-associated > Plants > Roots > Nodule | place: USA...
AATGTCCAGTTTTATACAAGTGTAATTAAATTATAAAAGTTTAAGAATGACTTTTTGATAAATTATTAAGGGTAAAAGTGGAAGAAAAAACAATAAGCAAAAGTAGTTTATGTTTTCTATGAGGACTGATTTGTAATAAGGAAAAGTTTAGACTTAGAATGGTCCATCAACCATCAAAGTTATACTATTGGCTAAATAAAATAACTTTTTTTAAAAAAGTCAGTTTTCTGACTGCACCGTAGAACTCCAGAAATGGATTGATTTGTTAGAATGAGTTATATATGGTACATTAAACAAGTTATGACAATTATTTCATGTTTCATGGTTGTTTTGAAGGAGAGACAATGAACAGTGAAGTGGAAAATCATGGTGGTTCAATAGAAACCACAACGAATGAGGAACCAAAGAATGGTTGGAGAAAGGCATTAGAAGGGATAGAGAGTTGGTTGTCATACAAAGACAAGGATAAATGGTTGGATGATATGAGAGGGAACTTAAGTTTAGTAGCAACAGTCGTCGCAACAATGACATTTCAAATGGTTTTAAATCCACCTGGTGGCATTAGGTCGATGAAAGATGACGCAAATCCACCCGGTGGAAACGCAAATCCACCTAGTGCCGAAAATCTTGACATGTTTTGTTCTAGTTTCAAAGGCATACTTCTATGTCCGGGTGAAGCTGTCTTAGCCGCTGTACACCCTGAAAAATATATTTTGTTCCTTATTTCCAACACAGTTTGTTTTATAGGATCACTAAGTATTTGTCTCTTGCTAGTTTGTGGAATTCGTGTCCATCACAGGTTTACTATGTGGTTTTTATCAGTAGGGACGTGTATCACTCTCTCAAGCCTTACTAGTACTTATTTAATAGCTTTGCAAATGACCACCCCAGGTGATGTTTGTTATGGAGCTATGCACAAAGTTCTTCTAATCGCTAATTATACTTGGATGGGATTGTTAACGATTATTGGTCTGTGCCTTACACTAAGGTTAGTTATTTGGGTAGTGAAAGTGTACCGAAAAAGAAAAGAAGTAATTAAGAAGGCAAAAACTCCAAAGTACCTTACACTAAGGTTAGTTACTTGGGGAGTGAAAGTGTACCGGAAAAGAAAAGGAGTAATTAAGAAGGTAAAAACTCCAAAAATTACAAAGGAGACTCTAATTTGCTAGTTTTTTAGAACATTAGTCTTTTTTTTGGACGTGTGGAGCGTGCTTGTAAGTTAATTATTGTGGTCCCCATGCATACCATGGATAAAATTTATATATATATATATATATATATATGAACTTGTGTTTTATTACGTCGGATTGCTTGGAAGTTAACTAGTGTGGTACACATGCATGGCATGTAGGGTCGGTTTTGAGGAGGTGCTAAAGCCTCCAAAATCTTGAGGCCCAAATTATTTCTTTTAAATTATCTATTCATGTAAAATACTAATATATACAAATGAGGTGGAAAATATTTAGATATGCAGAGTTGTCTAAGAGCATCCACAATAGAAATATCTATTTTTAAGTTTTTAAATAGGTCTCACGTGTACACAATACTCATTTATAATTTTTTAATAGTAGTACTTAATAAGCACTCAATCCCTCCAACTCAGATCTCACACAAAGTTCTTAAGTAGGACCCATTAATCAACAATCAATAATTTTATAACATTATATTTTAATTTTTTAATATTAAAAGAGTGCGGATCCCGCTTAAAAGTGGGGGTCTTAAATAAGACCCCGGGTCTTATAAGACCCTGAAAAAGATTCTCCCCATTGGAGGTATCTATTAAATACCGGGTCTTAAATAGTTAAAACTCTCCCAATAAAGATAGTCTTAGTGGTAATCTAGGTCTTGGATTCAACACACATAGATCCCTTTTTTCCTTCTTTAATTAATATTTTTTTCGTATAAGAGGGCCTTGGTTTAGATATGGATTTGAGGCCCTTATATCCTGAAGACCCACTATTTTTCCTCTAATTCATCCTAACTCTATTTAACATGTTGACTTATATATCTACAAATAAAAACATAATATATATAACTATTTTCTTGTTCTTATTTTTGTTAGAGCACTTGTAATTTTCTGTTTTATACTTGTTGTATAAAATAACAAAACTCTAACAACAAACATTATAATTATTCTCTAAAAAAAACATGATAAACTTTTTTTTGCCTACTAAGAAAAATAACAACTTAGAAAATTGATAAAAATATTCGCTTGAAGTTGTTTTTTATATTTTTTATTAATATTGATCTTTTCTATGTTACTTACAATGATGAATATTTTTTATGTTTACAGGTCATATTTTCAATTTAAAATAGATGATTGTTGTTTTAAAAAAAATGTATTTTATTTTACTAAGGGCTTATTTTTAGTTAAGAGTCGAGCCTCTATTTTCATAGGAACAGCCCTGATTGCATGTGTAAAAATTATCCATTATTGATTGTTATAATATGAAGAATTATTGTGTAATGATAGTAACAACAAAGTCATATCCTCATCTTTCATATTACCTTCAATGTTGGCGAAGTCATCAAGAATTTTGTTAAATTCCGTCAATTGCTCCGTGATTGGTTTAGACTCCACCATCTTGAATGAGTAGAGTTGTTGTTTCAAGAGTTTCCTATGAGCCAACGATTTTGTCATGTACAATGACTTTAACTTAGCCCACATTGATGTCGCGATAGCTTCCCTTGCGACATCCCTTAAAATCTTATCTCCGAGACATAAAACAATGGCACTCTTTGCCTTATCTATCATCTCACACTTCTCCGCTTGTGTCAAGTTTTCCGGCATCGCCGCTTCACCCTTCAATGCTTCTACACACTTTAATGCTTCTACACACTTTTATTGTGTCAAAACCGCCTGCATTAATATATACTCTATTTGAGGCTACTTATGATTTATAAAGTATTGGATTTGAAATGGAGATTTGATTGTACATATTATGTGCACTAGTTTTGATATGTTCCTGAAAATACTTTGTTGTGACAATTTCTATTTTTGATATTCCTAAAACTAGTTTTGACTAGCTTTGATATATTGTAAAGCATGGTTTTGAAATTTGTGTTTTGGAAGATTTTGATATTAATATGTTTCTACACACTTTAATTTGTGTTTTGGAAGATTTTTGATATTAATATGTGTCAAGAAAATCACAAATGTATTTAGTTTGGGAGAGGAATAGGCTACCAATTTTGAGGTGTTGAACCTCTATATATAGCCAAAAAATATTTCAAATTCTTAAGCTGCTAGAGTGACAACTAACTGTTTAACTTGGTGATGAGTTGTTGAATGTGGGAAAGTGAATTACTAGCAGCTGTGATGTAATAGCTGGAATAAACATAGACTTAAATCACTATAGTGTGTAAGTACGAGTGGTAAGTCTGAACAAAAAGGGTTATGTTTGCTTGGTGTAAAATCAAGTTTCTTGATGTGTTTAAACAAGTTCTAGGAGCTTGTTTGAAGCCATAAATTGCTTCATATAATTTGCACACTAGAGATTTATCTTCTGATCCAAAGCCTAGGCTGCTACATATATTCTTGTTCCTCCTCAGGCACACTATTGAGCATTAGAATAAACTAATCCTTAGGAAACAATCAAAGATATTTCAAGATTAGAAACCATTCTTATTAGATAAGCTGTGATAATGTCAAGATATTTTCTTATACTTTAATAATTATTTTTATCACCTTTATGCATTTTTATTTGGTATTGAATGGAGTGTATATAAATATTTGTCATGTTATTTTTGTGTTATGCTGATGTAACAAAGTTGCGGCTAATCTTTGAAAAATGTTCAAGAGTTAATAACGAAGTGTTGTGAATCATGATCAATTTTCTTAGGTTTCAATCAATCATCTGTTGTGAATTTCAATTCTCATTAATTTTTCAGGATGTTTCCCATGTGGTTTGTTAACTTTGTCTGATTAAATTTGTATATTTCATACATTATTTACCATAGTATTACCATTGATAATCGAAGCAAAAAACTATTTAGCAGTTTTATTGAGTAGTTTGTTATATATTATGCTGTTTAATTAGTTGCTTAATGCATTTCTGTCACTGTCCTAAGAATGGGATGATATAGTTAAACTTTGAATTTGTTGAAGGGGCCAAATGAATTTTCTAATGAAGAAGAAGACGATACCAACAGTGGCATGCGGCCGTTTCTGTGGCTTACAATTCTTGCAGAGAATTCCATTTATTTGTTCCTTTCTTGATGTTTTGCAATTTATTTAGTTGATATTATGTAAAGTATGGAATGATTTTATTTCAATTAGATGACAAGGAAGGTATTGCTTCTGCTATTATTATTTAGAGTTTGGGGTAGTAAGAACTAGTAAACCCCCTAGTTTAGAGGTTAGGATTCACCACAACCACCACTACTACTACCACTACTACTGCTACTACTACTACTTTTAAGTTTGTTTGCGTCCAAAAATACTAATTGCTTTGCTTGTATCTATGCAAGAATTTCTCCCACATTCAATTAAAGTACAAAAACCAATCCAATTGTATCACATTATCAGGGACAAACCTAAATGTAATAAGTTTGGGCACACTCACACAAATATCCTTTTTAAAAAAGATAAATTGATTTAATGATGTTAAACGATGTAACTAATTTATTTATCATTTAATTTTTTTCATTGTTGTGTGTGTCCAAATAATTTTATTTATGTTTGTATCTATGCAAGACTTTTTCTTGCTCTATATGGAGACATTATACAAAGAGAAATGATATATGTACAACCATTTTGGTACAACTTTTGTACAACTTTCTCTCTCATACTCACATTATGTTTTTATTTTCTCTCTTACTTTTTCTCTCTCCATTGTGTTTGACCAATAAGAAGTGAGAACATCAAGGTTGTCCCAAAAGTTGTAACAAAAGAATTACTCAAATATCATTACTCTTATACAAAACGTCGTTAAAGAAACGAAACTTATTGCATTACGTGGCAAATACTTGTCCTTATATCGTGCAAAAGAATAAAAGAAAACTTTATTTATTTAGTGTTAAATCGTGGCTTACTTTATGTGTGGGTCTTAAACTTTATTTTTGTTTTGTTTTCTTTTAAATGGAATGTTTTTGTTTTGATGAGCAGTGTTTTAAACTTTTTTGTTTGTCGAAGAGAATTAGCCGGCCTAGTTTTTTTAGTGAGAGAAACTTCAACTTCTCTTTAAGTGTTCTCTCATTCACTCAACGAGGAATGATGGTTTTAGTTTTTTTTTTTACCTAAAATCACATCTCTACATCATTTTTCCCCCTTTCTTTCGATCCAAATAAGTGATTTTCACATATATCAAGTTTTTTCTTTTGTGTTTTTTCGTGATTTCGTCGTCTGAGTGCGGCGTTGTGTTCTCGTCTTGTGCGGCATTGTCTGATTTCGTATCTTGTTGTGGTGTTCGTTTGGTTCATATTGAAAGATCAGTTTTAGTCAATCACAAATTCAGTCAATGACTTGGACGCCAACGTTGCAGATCCAGAAACATGGTATCATGGTGATTAAAATTTTATCATATTATTTGTTGGCATTTTTCCATTTTATGCTATTAACTTGAGTGTTGTAAGTTTGTTCGCAAATTAACCCTTTACGTTTTTAACGATGTTGATCATGTTAATGTTTATGATGTATTTTACCAATTTGAAAGAATGAATATCACTTTGTTTTTGTCCCAAAAATCAAACTCTTTTGTCTGTCAAGTAGTATAATAGTCAAAATTTCATCCCTAAAATGAATAAGAAATTTTAGATTTTAATGAGTAAATCATCAATTATCCCTGTCTTTGTAAGAAACCCTTAAATTAGTCTTTAACTCTATTAATATTTCAAAATAGTCCTTGTTTTTGACAAGTTTCTCAATTAGATCTATGTCTCTATGTTTTTGTCGCATGACAAGACACTTAATGGAGAAATTTTTGACAAAACAAAGACCATTTTGAAATAGAGCAAGGATAGATTGATCATCCCATGTGGCATACATCCCTTGTACATCCAAAATTTTGTCTCTCACTCTCTCTTCTCCCTATTGTCACATGGAGGTGTAAAAGGATGGTACAAAAAAATGTGTCAACTTATAATTAATCTTTGAAATATTATTAAAAGTTTCTCAATAATTAGATCTTTGTCTTTATGTTTTTGTCATATGACGAGTGATTTAATTGAGAAACGTCTGCCAAAGATAAAGACTATTTTGAAATATTAATGGGATCAATAACTAATTTGAAAGTGACTTACAAAAACAGAGATCAAATTGACAGTTTACTCATTTAAATATTAACTCCTATAAATTAGGAGGTTTCTACAAACTAAATTATATTAAACTTGTCAGATAGAGGACATATTTTGAAAAAACAATAGACCCCATAAAACCCCACAAATATGCACGCTATATTGACCAATATCTTTTTCAGTTGTAAAAAGGTTTTGTTTGTAGAATTTTCATTTATTTTATAAAATTTTGAAAATGATGGAACATTTGAGAAAGTTTATAAAAGGGATATTAACCTGTCAGACCGATTTTGTCAAAAAACAAATCTATCAAAATAATTATAGTGATTTAAATTTTTCCTTGACATTATAATTTAAATAATTTATTTTCATAATTTTTTCTTATCAGCAAATTGATTATACATATAATCTAAACAACTTATATTTATTCTAAAATCATTTTTTAGTTAACTTATCCAAACATGAAATTATCACAATCAATTGATAAATACTTTATTTTTTCCCTCAAAAAATAAACTTTATTTTTCACAATTAATAAAAAAGTACCTGAATCTTTGAAAAAATTCCTTCCATGCCCTTATCTCACATCTTATGATTAATTTTGCTAGTATATATAACCTTATTTGTCTTCAGAAGTACGCACTACATCTTGGCTTCCACAGCCGATTCCAAATAGCATCTTCGGTTGAGCTTTCATCATACAAATAATAAAACAGCCAAGGTATGTAATTAATATTTTCATCGTCCTAATGATGAATTTTTGTATTGTTTGTACATTTAATTCTTATGCATCAACTGCAATAGTTAGGGAGATGGATGTTATGACGTAAACTTACATATATGGGATGAGAGTATGTAAAGTGTTGACTATACATTCAATCCTTATATATCATGTTCAGGAATATATGAAGATTCTCTGCAGTCTACGTCTTCTACTAAAATAAAAAAAAATCTTCGTCGTATCTGTAAAATTATTTCTTCGTCGTATCTGTAAAATTATTTCTTGCTTTTCATCTTTGCAAATATACAACTTTTTGCTTTTGGTAAATTATATTTATATAGATTTTCATTTCTGTAATATTCATTTTAGTGTTTAATTTGAGGGATTAAAATAAAATATTCTACATATTTCTTTAACCAATTTCAATATGAATAAATTTTGTAAAGACTAAAACAAAAGATTAATAAGTTTGGCGCTTGTCAAGGCCGTACCACCATCCCTTCCAGAACTCCGGCGACCCTGTTTCTTTCCGATGTGTGGTGTTGATGTTGATTTGATTTTAAAAACTATAGCAGTAAGTAAAAGTATTGGAAGGGAAGGAAGGAATCCAATGCTGCTCTCCTTTCCTAATATAAAGGTGCTAAAATATCACTAGTAGCAACATGATACCTTCATTAAACCCAGATAAAGTAACCTCTCGTGAAATCCATCACCACCATAACTCACTCCCTGGTAAATATCACTTGTACTCAATTTTATTTAATTTTTTTAAGGAAAAAAAAAAGATAAAATAAAATTTAATACTAAAGTAGTGATGAAAATAATTAGAGAGAAAAAATATGAAAATTTAGAGAGTAAATATTTAGTGATAGATTTATTTCTTTTTTTCATCACTAATTTCTCTTGACTAATTGAATGTTCTAGTCCTCGTGAGCTTAACTCAGTTGGTATGAACAATGCATAAAATATGCAAGGTCTGGGGTTCAAATCCTGGCCACCACCAAAAAAATTTTTTGAATGTTCTAGTAGTTTATTGAGCACATTATAATAACTACTCCTAATAAATCAGAAAATAATTAATAATTTTCTCAACTTTGTTGCAACAAAAACTAAAAAAATGTTGTCTTTGATGCATTAAAGCAACAATTTTTTTTCTTCTTTCAAAGTAATTGGTGTTGTTTCCATCTCTCAAAATTGATGTTGTATCGTATCAGGAAAAATAATCTAGTCTCACATTGAAAAATTAAAATGAAATCTTAAAAAAAGTTTATGGAGAGTGCAATCATCCGTCACACCTTAATCACAAACAGATATTTATGAGTTATATGGTACATTAAAAAAGATATGACAATTCTTTTATATTTCATTGTTGTTTTGAAGGACAGACAATGAACAATCAAGTGGATAATTATGGTCGTTCAACAAAAACCCCAACCAATGACGAACCAAAGAAAGGTTGGAGAAAGGTTTTAGAACTAGTAGTGAATTGGTTGTCATACAAAAACAAGAATGAGTGGTTGGATCAAATGAGAGGGAACATGAGTATAGTAGCAATATTCATAGCAACAATAACGTTTCAAATGGCTATAAATCCACCTGGTGGCGTTAGGCCTGTTAGAGACGACGGAGATAAAGACGCAGCTAATGTAGCATGTTCTCATGGTTACGAGGACTTGAGGCTATGTCCGGGTAATGCTGTCTTAGCCATTGTATACCCTGAAGACTATTCTCACTTCCTTTTCTGGAACACAATATGTTTCATTGCATCGCTAAGTGTTTTACTCTTGCTTATGAGTGGTATTCGTTTGAGTCATAGGTTTAGTATGTGGCTTTTTTCTATAGGGATGTGTTTCACTCTCACAACTCTTCTTGTTACTTACCGAATAGCAATATTAATGGTTACCCCAGATCCTGTCTGGGGTGATAATGAGGTTTTACTTTCAACATTGCTTCGTATTTGGATTGGATTGTTTTCCTTCTCAGGTTTGTTACTCACACTGCGTATTATTATTTGGGGAATTAATGATTTCCTCAAAAAAGGTGAATGTAAAATGGCAACCACTCCAATGATGATTGCATCGGCTTGATTTGATCGTACAATCTTTAATTATGACTATAATTAGTGTGCTAGGTGTTGAATATTTGTAAGATATATATGTTTAAATTTTATCCTTGTAAGGACTGGTATTTTTTTTTTAATAAGCAAATGTAAGTGATTATAGTTTGCTGGTGGGAGGAAAATATTTGTGGCAGAGAGATCCAGCCATGTATCTCTTAGATGTCCTAGCCCAAATTAACCAATTCATTTGTATTTGCGTGGAAGTTGTCTTTTACATGTAATATAAATGTGTTGATGTTTTTGTTTGCTTTGTTCTCTTTTTTCCTTGCCGGATTCTTCTAGCAAGGTTTTTAACGAGGCAGATGTTATGTTTCGTTACTAATTTTAGTTTGGGTATTGTTTGAAAAAATTATTATATGTTTGTTTAAATGTTATCGTTGTAATTTGTTTTTTTTTAATAGGTAAAAAGAACTAAATTAAAATGCAGAGGGTTACTCCAACCTAAAACTACAAAAGATAATATTAAGGGGGTACTCCAACAAATTCATACAATAGTCATAATAGTTGAAATACAAACTCTTTTGCATTTATGCTCTTCTTCTATCACTATCAGGACTTGTTTAGATTTTGGTTCCATTGAACTATTAGATTTTGGTGTACTTTTGTATTGTTGTTCATTTACATCAATATCAAAACCGTTACAAAACATCAATAAGACAATAACCTTCTCTCTTGCTTTTTTTTTATTCATATAAAACTAAATAAATTATTCTGACCTGTGTGGAAAATTCTAACATTTAATTAAATCACACGTTGACTCAAACCCAAAGTTTTCTTCTTAGCTGAAGGTTCCCTGAAAATTTATAATATTTGCAATTCCTATTTCATGAAATTCCAATACATCATCATTCATCAAATCAAATCTTTATAAGAGAAAATTACAAGCAAGGCAAAAAATAAAAATGGAGGGTGTGGTGATTCAGACTGGAGCACATGTATTCACAAGGTATATCAAGCAACAATTACTGCATATCCTTAACTTTTCAAATTACAATAAATCCACCAGGTGGTGTATGTCAATCAGACACAAATAGCCAACATGGTTGTGAAAGGACCAATGGGAGACTGGTCATCAGAAGGATATGTAATAGCCAGTGGCTAGTTAATTTGCGTTTGATATATAAGGAATATGATAGCCTCTATAAGTGTAATGCCATGGAAAGATGTCTGTCGAAATCCTGGAAGAACCCTATATATGGACTACATATTCAACTACAGGTTTTTCGTGGAGATGTACACAACTCGTGTTGCCAAAACTATATGATTGTTGAACAATGTCAATATTGTGTTTGTTGTCCAAAATACAATTTGTGGCAGTATGATTAGAGGTATTCTGATGGAGCAATGGACAGTGGACACCACCTTGATGGATAGAGATTAGAGACTTTGATCAATCTTGAGTTGTTTTAAAACATGCCCTATACAACTGTAAAAGTAATTCTTATCTATCTATTTCTTATTATAAAAGCTTGTTAGGTCAAGCAACAACTAAACCCTAAATTTTCCCCTACAAAACACTTGAGTATATAGGAGCATTTTATAGGAACTAGACCGCTAACTCGTGCAATGCACGGGTCCTTTCGACTAAAAATACCGACATAATTATATAAAGATGATAAAAGATTTACTTTAATTCCCTCAACATAAAATTTACTTTAATGTTTTCTTGTATTAAAAAAAAATTGATCCACATCAATTATAACATATCAGGAGTCATTTTTATTTTATATATATATATGATGCATAGTCAGAGTTATTCTTTAAATATTACATTTGACGTTACATTAATATCGTCATCGTCTTTATTGGTGACAAATATCTTCAACTCTGCTCTTAAAATAATCCTTGACATAATGTATAATAGAACATGTGCACACACAGACATTGAGAGGTATATATCAACATTTTCGGTGGTCAACCTTGACTCTTATTAATAACCATTGTAAATAAAACCATTATGAACTGGCGCCCCTATTTTCTATCCTTAGTAGATGGATGCATTTACATCTATAGTAACTACAAATCAATGAGTAACTTGCCAAAAAAAAAAAGCTAATTAGTCAACAAAAGTATGGTAAGTATATCTACGCTCTCCTTCGGAAAAAAGTACCTCTATGGTATTCCAAAACATTTGCAAACCAAAGCAAAGAGCATAATGAAACCCACTATGCCAAAAACACCCGAGAAAACACAACATATTTTATTTATTTATTTTTTTATAAAAAACCAGCTTCGAATTATGCAGAAAATTACCTCATCATGCAGTTGAAATATTAATCATAATACATACGCGTATTTGAAGCAAATCTTCCAAGAAACCATAGTCACACTAACATTCTCTACAACCTACTCGGCTGAAAGAACAATATTATCCAACATACACATGTTCCTTTCTTGCTAAATAGACCACCAATTTAAAAGACTTATCATTTTCCAAATATTGCTAGACATTTAATTATAATTTTGCCAAACTGAAATTTCCAATTTGAAAAATCCAAAAATCAGAAATTGAAAAAGAAACAGATCGAAGGCCTATTCAAACTTTAATGACTATGTGTAGACATTATATATGAGGGAAATTTAACCTTTTCTTTAACCTGTGCAAAGTTTCAAGAAACACTAGAGCAACACTTATAAAACTAAGAAAAGCAACACTAAAATTGCTCATTGACAAAAAAAATAAAGTCTGCAGAATTTTGAGCATGTGAGACAAAGTCATAAAGTCTGCAGAATTTGTCTACCAGAAATAGGCATGAGTTAGTGGGATTGTGGGGTTCCGTTTGGAGTTAATTGAGGAGTTTGAAGGAATTATTGGAGTGACAGGGTTAAGTGGTTAAACCGCATTAATTACGGTCAACATACTTATAGACTCATTGATATAAGGGTCAATTTAATGATGGGAAGATGGAAATTCAAATTCAAATATAGAAGGAAGAAAGTCATCAAGGCTAGTGGGTGAATGCCATTAATTTCACATGTAAAAGCTTCTTAAGGAAGCTAGGTTTAGTTGTTAAGGAGGGAATTAAGGAGGATAATTAGGGTTAACTAATAGCTTAACCTTACAAGCTTTTAGAATAAGAAGATAAGATCACATAGATACACAATGATTGAATATAATTGAATCTTTATATAATACAAATGTCTTCCTTAAAATCAATAGCACACGTGACATCTTCATATTCTCCATCTCATTTAATGTTTTTTATCAACCAATCAAAATTGATCTTCTCTCATTTATTTTTTATTAATCAATCACAATGGATTATGACTCATATTTTTCATCTGTCAAACAAAATGGATCATGACATGATTTTTTTCCTATATATAAACAATTTGTTTTTCATTTTTTTCATCAACCTCTTCCTTCCATAAAAAAAAACACTGCTTTCAAACCCATTCTCATGTCTTTTGTTTGTTTTTTTTTATTTTATTATTATTTTATTGTTTGTTTGACATTTATTATTCTTAAGTTAATTTTTATTGTGATTTCATTGATTTTTCTTTATTTTTCCTACTTTATGTAAGCTAAGTTTACATTACTACTTAAACTGAATTTAAGTTAAACTCAACAATGTTAATTAACGTTAACGCGTGCGTGTTGTACCATCAATAACCGTTGTTGTAGAGTTCATAACATATCAACGTTGAACAACAAGAAAAAAAATAGAAACTCTACCGTTATTGAACAAAAAGAAGAAATTTACTTACTTATATCCAATAGAGTATGGATGAAAGATGTTTTGATTCACTCGAAATTTTAGAATAACAATGAATGAAATCAAAGTTTTAAGAAAATGTATATAAAAGGCAAAGTTTTTTATCCATTGGAACGACGGCGGCGGATCTTCTGCTTCCTCTGTTCCAATTAGGTCAATCAATCACCCTCTTATTCTCTCCATTCCAATTAATCCATATTTGATTTTATGTTCCTCGATTACTTGGGATTGAGACAGTGATTGAAGAGATGAAGAATTGTGGTAAGGGCCAAGAAGAAGGGTATGAGAACAATGATTTTCAGACTTAAATTTAGATTTATATTTAATTAAATTAACCTATTTTAAAAGTCGATATGATATGTCAGAATTCTATTGCTTGATGCTGTAAAACTTTTACACCTAATAAAAAGAAGGTGAACATTCTTCAAAGAAATAACGGTATCAAAAATAATAAAGTTTATTGATCGTCTTGATATGTGCGAAAAAAATAGAAGGTGAGCATTCTAAAGAAGAGAAAAGAAATAATTGTATAAAAAATAATAAAGTTTATTGATGGTTTTGATATGTGTAAAAAAAAAAAAAACGGGTGATCAATCTAAATGGAGAGATCCAGATTCCAGACTCCACTCTAATATTAGTTTGATTGGATATGTTATCATCACTCAATCATTCAATGACATATCATATAAATAAATTTTTTAAGAGAAAATTTATAGTGAATTTTGTTTACTAGATATTTGGTGTCCAATTAAACTTGAAACTTGAACGTAACTGAAAATTTACTACTTAACAAAAATCAACTAATGCATTAACAATTGAAGTTCAATCAAAAGTTATGAAAAATCAAAAGTTGCTTTACTCAGCAAAAGCCCTTCTTATAGACCACATATCAATTATGATTGAGATCGAGTTATTATCGTATCAAAAACGAAACAAATTTCCAGTTCATGATTGAACCTCTTTGATCAGGTCCCACGCAATTCAATAATGCAACTGCGCACTTACTCTACATAAAACAATTCCTTAAGGTTTTAATGGAGCTATATTGAGCGCATATTAAAAATTGTTGTCTTTGATTTTATTTTTTCTTTTTTCAATTTTGGTTTAAACTAGATCTAAAAATTGTTGTCTTTGATGCTCTAAAGCAACAAATTTTTGCTTTCAAAGTAATAGGTGTTGTTTCTATAGGTCAGAATTGTTGTTGTATGGTACCAAGAAAAAGATTCAAGTTTCACATTGTTTTATAGAGAGTGACACTCATCGGTCACACCTTAATTAGAAACAAATTTTGTATGTATGCGTTATATATGGTACATTAAACAACTTATGACAATTCTTTCATATTTCATGGTTGTTTTGAAGGTCAGACAATGAACACCGAAGTGCAAAATCATGGTGGTTCAACCGAAACCCCAACGAATAAAAAATCAAATAAAGGTTGGAGAAAGTTATTAGAAGGGATAGGGAGTTGGTTGTCCTACAAAAACAAGGAGAAATGGTTGGATGATACGAGAGGGACTTGGGTTTAATAGCGACAGTCATCGCAACAATGACATTTCAAATGATTTTAAATCCACTCGGTGGCGTTATGTCGATTAAAGATGGCACATATTTGAAAAATATTCATCGAGACGAATCCAACAAAATCTTATATGATATTATTTATCGTTGTATATTAGTAGAAAAATATGGTCAAAGTATGATTTATCAATAACATACATTGTCAAACATGTCATATATTATAAGACGGATGGACTATATATTATTGGTGCTATTTACCATGGACCCTAAAAGTTATTTATGATTGGAGCTATTTACCATGGAATTTCACGGGATTCAACCTTCACACTTTAACTATAATATAAACATCATTTTGATATTAAAAAAAAAAAACATCAAAGACATTTTTGGCGGAAAAAGACGAGGTAGTACTATTCTTGTTTTTCGTTGTGGAACTGCTCGTGGTAAAAGGCATTTCCCATTAAAAAAAAAAATAGGATACTTTTGCAAATACCTCAAAATATGATAAATACTATCGTACAGAGAATATCTACATGAATATTGGATAGACAAAAATATCATTTTATTCAAGGTGGCTGATAATGGATATTATTATTTATTCGTATACATGGATTGTGGTAGAAATAGGTTAGATCGAGTTAATCTTTACAAGACTTAAGTCTAACCTTATAAAAATTTCAAGGCTAAAGTTAGATTTGTTACTTGTCATTAACTTGATTTAACGCTTGTGTCTAGCCTTTTTGATAGTCTAAAATGATCTAATAGTCTACTTAAAGGTCTATTCCCTCTAGTCACATTTATAAACAACTAGTCTTTTTTAAAATTTATTAAATAATTGATATATTTGGACTATATATAGTTTAAATACCTCAACTATTCAATAAACCTGAAAAAATGAATATTTACTTATAAATGTAATCAGATAAAGTATTTCATATTTTGGTAAAAAAGAAGAAAAAAAACTCTCAAAACAGAAAGCTAGAAAATTATTGAGAATAAGTTCTATTTTAATTTTTAAGATCCAACACGATTTTTAAGAAAATCTTGACTCATATGACATCCTATTTAAAATTTATTTTACAAGTACTCTCAAATAATATGTTACAAAATATTGATGCAAACTAGTATGTTTACATTACAGTTAAGAAAACAAATTTATGTTTTAACGCTAATTACAAAAAATACGTTAATAATACAAATATAATTATATAATAATTGTTTATATTTATTTAAGTTGGTTTGGTGAGGTAAAAGGACTTTTCTATTGTTACAATCTGATATAGATTAAACCTGGTGCAGATTAGACCATAAGTTCTTATAGATCGATCTGGCCTATTTTTATTCTTAAATGTACATTGTGAATACTCATTGTCATCCTTATATCCAAAGCCTCAACCAAGAGAAGATGGACACATGGACCTTGACAAGTAGTTATGAGTAGTTAGGTTGCTTAGGATTGTATTTTTAAAAGAAATGGTTTCTTACAAATTTTTAATAATAAAAGTGTTTTCTTGAATGAAAGTGATATAAAATTGATAAAGATAAATTGTAGAAAAATGAAAAAATTGGATACATATTAGTTGACTTGAAAATCATGGACCATAAGTGATGATTGAAAGTTTTAGGAACAAAATTGATGAAAAATTTAGAGGGACTAAAGCTTGAAATTTGAAAATTTTATAGAGACCAAAAATTTATTTAACCATTTTATCATTTGTATAATATTATAATAACATCAACAATTTCACTAAAATAGGAACATAGTTTAAATCTTTAATTGATTATGATATATATATATATATATATATATATATAACGAAATACGATAAAATAAACATAGAGTTAAGTGCGATACAAAAGTGGAAAGACATAAATGTTTGTGTCCATCTTGATGCTAGTTCTAATAATTAAGGAAGTATTTATTCATTATTATACAATGAATATGTATTATAAAATACTTCCTATTTTTTAACAAAAATAAATGTTATTCATTCATTCAAATTGATAGAGTATCGATACAATACAAATTCAAAGCAGCTAAAGATAAAAAGGATGAATCTGCGAACAAAATGTTAATAGCATAAAACGGCAAAGTACATGTGCTTACAAATATGACTATATTCAAACCACTGAAATACTTATGTTTTGGATATGCAACATTGACGATGCAAAAGTTATTGATTGAATTTGCACTTGATCAAAGTTAACCTTTCAACCTGAATCAAATAAACACCGCACTAAGACGGAAATAAAAAACACACCACACAAAGACAAAAAAATCAAAATAAACAAAGACGTGATAGACGACGAAATCACAAAAGCAAACGAAAGAAAAGTGAAAATATGTGAAAATCATTTGTTTAACTAAATAGAAAGAGTACAATTCGGAAGGGTGATTTCAAGGTAAAATTGAGCGCTAAATCACCCCTCTTTGGTAGATCTAGAAGAAGAAAAGTTGTGATTGTGACGGCTAGGGTTTGAAAAAAGAAAGAGAGAGAGAGAGAGACATAGTTTTTTTTCCTCTACTACTTATTACTTGTCGTTTTTGTAAAAAAATTCTTATATATATATCATTTTTAAAGTTCAATGTAACGTTTATTATTGTTTTGTCAATAATAGTCTTAAATATTTTTTGCAGAGAGATAAATAAATGAAATGAGATAATTAAAAATTAAACGTATTATTTATATATATATATATATATATATATATATATATATATATATATATTAACAAACTTGATTGGTCATCTTGGTATGTGTAAAACATATCTAAAAAAATTTAAAGTAAAAAGGAATGGATGGATGGAGTGGAGTATTGATAAAAAATGGTGAACATTGATATTAGTTTGGTGGGATATGAACAATTATTTATAGCATATCATATTTTTATATTAATTTATTATTAAAATAAATTTCAATTTTGGACTGGTATGGAGGACCATACCATGTGGACCGGTATGGATGGAGAACCATACCACGTTCATTTTACTATACATTAACTATTCAACATGTTCAGATCAGCTTGATCACATAGGTCACATGAGCTCCATATTCAGAATGCTTAGATCAGCTTGATTGTTCATGTCGAATGATCTCCACCTTCAGAATGATTAACTAAGATTGATCGTTCAGGTCACGCGAGCTCCACCTTCAACATGTCTAGCTCAGCTTGATCGTTCAGGTCACATGAGTTTCACCTTAAAGATGAGTAGCTTTTTCTCAAGTTATTGGCCAAGTAACATTGTACTCCTCCTCTTTGAGGTATCTCATAATGTGTCACCTGTACTACAAGAACAAGTGACGTGAGCTGCAAACCCTAACTCCACGCGCCCTGTACGGACGAGCAATGCAAAGGAAGAGTGACCAGCTCCATGCACTGCAATACATGTAAGGACGAACTACGTGGATCTCAGGGGGTTACCTTAATGGGCCTGAATATCTAAAGAGAGACTCATTAGGTCAATGAAGTGATGCCTATAAATTGAGACATTTAAAGAGCAGAAGAGGAGGATGATTCATCTTGGACAATGTATTTTCATCTAAATCATTTTCAGTGTGTTCTTGAAATTCCTCACTACACATTTCACTGAGCAGCTTATTTGTTGTAACAATCTCGCATTTACATACGTGAACAAATTTATAATAATTTTTGTTTACGAGATAGTCGGTATTTAATCAAACTTGAAAGTATCTAAGAATTACCCAACAAAAATCAACAAATGAAAGATCAAAAGTTGCTTTAATAAGCAAAAGCCCTTCCATATAGTCCACATATCAATTATCATTGAGATCGAGTTATCGTATCAAAAACGAAACAAATTTCCAGTTCATGATTGAATCTATTTGAATAATGCAGCCGCGCACTAACTCTAGATATATAGTGGATGTTTCCTCTATGACTAACAAACTTTATAAAAGATGTTTAACTTCTTTTCTTTTCCATTCTTCTTCACAAAAATGTTACCATTTAAAAAGTAATTCGGTTTCTAATTTTTATATAATGTGCCAAACTAGTCTCTATTATGAAATATGAATTTATGTAGCACTCAGTTCACCACTCATGTTGTCACATGTTACACCCGTTGACGGCACAGGATAAAATTTAAGAAATTTTTGCCTATCTGCAAATTGCGAGGGATAATAAAATGTTTAAAACCTACCATTTCAAGGAGCAAATTAGTGATTTACACACACACCAAATAAAAGATATTAGTTGGCAGATTAAAATACCGCATATAGGAAAATCAGTCCTCTAATGTATAAACATTGATCAAAATGTCTTTGTTTTATTTTGAAATCCACAAATATATCTCTGAAAATTATGTTCAAAATATTGTTTTATTAACTTTTGTGGTTTTTTTTTACTGGTTATGAACTTTTATTGATAAAGATTATGACATGATATATTAATGAGTATGTGACCCCTTTATGTTGATAGCACATCAATGTAATCCACACAAGATTATTTTTCCTCTAAACTTGGAAACTAATTTGCTTGTAATTAGTCCTCACACCATTGCAATTACTTACAAAAATTTCTCTTAGACTACCTAAAACTCAGACAAATAAATCCATTGTGAATTGACATTAATGTGGGATCATTGTATCATGCAATATGACATTTTCTGAAGCAGTACTATAGAGGTTCACCATTCCAAAAATATTGAAATTTATTTCCTAATATTTTAGTTTTCATCCTTTGCTGAAAATAACGATTATTCAAAAAATTCATAATTTTCATGTCCGAAGCAGTACTATAGAGGTTCATCATTGAATCCTAGATAACTCTTAGATAAGAGGCTTGAATACAAGCGGAAAGCTTTCTATAAAGTATTTGGAATTTGAAGTTCACTTGGATCTTTGTATTTTTGAGATTTGATGTGAGCTTTTTGGACTTGGAATAAGGGATTATAAGAATTCAAGATAGCACAATTAGATTTGAAAAATTGTTTATCTTGAATGCCAATGTTGTATTTATATAGACCAACTTTGATTTGACATTGAGGCGATCTTCTTTGAAATTTGTGGTCATTGAATTGATCTTATCCAATATGACCGTTGTAGAGAATTTATCAAATTCTCGGTCGTCGTCCTTGTACAATTTGCATGTATTATCGTGCATGACTTATACTATTCTACACACATGACTTGTACTAGTGTAGCTGGTTTAATATAGACAATTGTCTCCATATTTGAAACTGTGAGAGAAAACTCTTTGGTGAAGAAGATAGAATCGTCTTCACTAAGTTGAGGTATGAAAGTGTTTTGCCAATCACTACAAGAAATCAGCCTTTTAGTGACCAAATATCAATCGCTACACCATCAAAATTGGTCAAGGGCAGATTTAGTGACCGAAATAGCGATGAATAAAAAGAGTTGCTAATTCATTGGTCATAATCCTTTATTACTGATATAGCAACTGAATCTAGAGTCTAGAGACTGATAAGAAATTCTAATATGGTCACAAGACCAAAGAAAAAGTGTTTGGTCACACACACATAAAGAAATATTTTTTTAATATTAAGGAGGAAATTGATAAAAAAGATGATTGAAAATTTTGAGGAGAATCTTTTTATGTGTGTGTCCACCATGGAAGAATACTTCAGAGACTGATTTAGTGACTGAATCTAGAGTCTGATGTTGTTACCGATTCAAGACAGTATTAGAGTCTGAATATAGAGTAGAATTTGGAGACTGAAATTAGAGACAGAATCTAGACTCTGATGAGAGGGATGTAAACAAAAATTCATTTACGAGGGAAATTTTTAGGTTTCTTCATTTTTTATGATACAATGAAAGAGGGAAATTTGTTTGACACACCCGCTCAAAGTTAAAGCTTAAGTATAGCAATAATAATTATAAAATAAAAACTTATAATCTTTTTTGTGACATAAAGTGGCTTCATAATATAAATATTTTTTATTTTATAAATTGAGAAATTAAGAGAGTATAGACAATGATATTTTGCTAGCTGAAAAATTGGTTTTTAAATTAGTCGCTAAATAAATTTTGTTACTGATTTAGAGACCAACTTGGTTTTGGTTAATTTTGTACAATAATCGTTAGTTATATTGGTATCTACTATGACCAATTTATTTAAGTGTCTAAATCGGTCTCTAAACTACAATTTCTAGTAGTGAATGGACACTTATATTAGAAAATCAACTTGTTCTTGCCAAAGTGTAGTTTAAGGTTTTTTCTACATAAATTAAGAAATGCAATGATGGAAATGATGGTGTCAGAAGACAATATACTTTTACCAAACTATATTTATTCATTATTAATGTATATCTCCAACGAAGCCACAACAATAATCTTACCGGCTAGGTAATCTTACATTAAAGAATGCAAATCACATTCATTTTGAAACAATTTTTTTTATTGCTAAAGTGACGTTCATTTTAAAACTGGTAGAGTAAGAACAAAGCTATATCTTGGTATAATTGATTATTTTTTAGGACTTCTTATTTGCATTTTAGTTGATTTCTAGGTAAAGGTAATAATAACAACAATATAAACACAACTTATTACAAGTTCAACTTCAAATCAATCAAGACAAATATTATTAGTCATCTGTGTAAAACTATTTTAAATTAAAATGCATATCTCATTTTTCTTATTAAGATATCTCCAACGAAGCCACAACAATAATTTTACCAACTAGTTAATCTCTTTTAAAAAAGTTTGAAAAGGGTGAGTATGTTATTATTTAATTTAAAGTGAAACTAATAGTCACTTTATTACAACTATCTTCAAAGGAATTTGAACTTCATACACTAAAGTTACAAATCGCAATATCAAATTCCTATCACTTTACAACAGTCTTCGTTTTTGTTTATGGAATTTTTATTAATTAAATTGAAACTAATATTTATTTTACAACCATGTTCAAAGAAATTTGAATTTCATCCCTTAAAATTATAAATTACAATATCAAACTCTAACCACTAAGCTCACACCTCCCGACCCAAATAACCTAGATACCAACACTCCCACATAATAAAAGACAAGTTCATACATAATATTAACTTACAAGCACTCCCAAACAAAGACTAATTTAATAACTTACAAGCACTCCCAAACCAAAGACCAATTAATTAAGTTCTTAAAAAACTAGCAACTAAACCGAAATCTCCTTTGTACTCTTTTGTTCAGTCATAGCCATCTTACTTCTGTTGAGGAAAAATTCCACTCCTCAAATAACCAACCTTATTGTGAGGCACAAACCAAGAATTGATAACAATCCAATCCAAGTAAAAACCAACTTCTCAAGAAACTTGTTAGCTTTTTCAAAAACAGGATCTGGTGTGCTCATTTGCAAAGCTGTTATATATGAAAGTGCAAGGCTTGTGAGAGTTATACACATCCCTATTGCTAACATCCACATAGGTAACCTATGATGCAAACGAATTCCACTCACAAGCAAGAGACAAATACTTAGTGATACAACAAAACAAATTGTGTTTGAAATAAGAAACCTATGATAATCATTAGGGTATATAATAGCCAAAACAGCTTCTCCGGGACATAGTTTTGGGTCATCACCGTTGTCTTCGTCTGGAAGACATGGTATATCATTTCCTGTTTCTTTTACTGGTCTAACACCGCCTGGTGGATTAAACGCCATTTGAAAGGTCATTGTTGAGATTACTGTTGCTATTAAACTTAGGTTCCCTCTCATGTAGTTTAACCATTCTTTCTTGTCTTCTTCATTCATCCAAAGGTGCCCTGATTTTGCTACAATGTACTTTATCCAACCTTTCTTTGAGCTTGTTGTTTCCTTACCAACTTCTTCTTCATATGTTATGGATTGCGTTGGACCAGGACTATCCATGGTTCCTTCAAAAAAGAAAACATGCATGCATGCATAAATTAAAACCTTAAAGAATTATAAAAACATGTCAGATTAGTACTACTACTAACCATAAGATTACCTAGGTTAATCCTTCAACCAAAATAGGTAAAAAAAAGTACATGTATTTGATCCAAATTAAGGGGAACATTTTGGGCATGGCCGTGGCGCTTGGCTGAAACCAGATTTGGGCATACGAGATGTTTTCTCTTTCATGGAAGAGATGGCTAATATTTGGCTCAAAACATCTACCATAACAAACAAAAAAAATTACGGGGAACATTTTGTTATAATTATTTTCAAATTTATCTTTCTAATATTTTTTTAATACAAAAAAAAAAAAGAATTATATCAATTTTCCGATTTAATTATATCAATTGGTTTTTTATCTTACACTTGTGAGACATTTTACTTGTTGTACTTAGAAGTTTTTATTTTTTAAGGTCTCATGCCCTTGCTTTAACATCTTGAGCCCTAGGACGGTCCTCGTTGCATGACTTTAAGATTCCTCTTTATTCAAAGATTATTTTTTATTTTAATAGAAGAAGACATAGACACTCTAGAGAATCTTCATATATTCACCATCATGTATAGTCAACACTTTACATACTCTCGTCCCATATATGTAAGTTTATTTCATAACATCAATCTCCCTAACTATTGGAGTTGATACATAAGAATTATATGTACAAACAATACAAAAACTTCATCATTAGGACGATGAAAATATTAATTACATACCTTGGCTGTTTTTTATTTATATGATGAAAGCTTAACTGAAGATGCTATTTGGAATCGGCTGTGGAAGCCAATGTGTAGTGTGTACTTCTGAAGACAAATAAGGCTATATATACAAGAAAAATTAATCATAAGTTGTGAGATAAGGGCATGGAAGGAATTTTCTCAAAGATTCAGGTACTTTTTTTTATTAATTGTGAAAAATAAAGTTTATTTATCAATTGATTGTGATAATTTCATGTTTGGATAAGTTAACTAAAAAATGATTTTAGAATAAATTTTTTTTTTACAAGAGAATAAATATAATTTGCTTAGATCATATGTATAATCAATTTGCTGATAAGAAAAAATATGAAAATAAATTATTTAAATTATAATGTCAAGGAAAAATTTAAATCACTATAATCATTTTAATAGATTTGTTTTTTTGACGAAATCGGTCTGACAGGTTAATATCCCTTTTATCAACTTTCTCAGATGTTCCATCATTTTCAAAATTTTATAAAATAAATGGAAATTCTACAAACAAAAAAAACCTTTTTACGACTGAAAAAGATATTGGTCATAGCGTGCATATTTGTGGGGTTTTATCATTATGGGGTCAATTATTGAACTACTTAACAAACAAAAAAATTGTTTCTTTTAAGAAACGAACAAAAAATTTTAAAACCCACTATTCAACAAAACAAAAATATTCCATAAAAAACAAAACAAAACAAAAATTGTTATAAAACTATTAGAATAAGAAGAAGAATAAAGAGAAGTAGAGAAGAATAGAGAGAAGAAAGAGGATTATATTATTCTATTGTTGTGTACAATTATGTTATATGTGGTCTCTATTTATAGAAAAGTACAATGACATGACTTAAGAGTTAAGTACTTAAGGGATAAGTACAAATAGGTGTGACTTAGAGGATATGTAATATGTTGTCACTTAAGATATAAGTACAAGGGTCTGTGGATATCCACTTATTATATTCATAACACTCCCCCTTGGATGTCCATCATGGATATGCCTGATTAAAACCTTACTAGAGAAAAACCCAGTGGAAAAAAATTCTAGTGAAGGGAAAAAGAGTACAACATCCTTTTGTGTCATAATCCGCCTTGTTAAAAACCTTACCAGGAAAACTCAATGGGATAAAACTATAGTTAAGGGAAAAAGAGTGCAGAACACATTTGTCTTCCCCTCATAAAGACAATTATATATGAGACAAACAGGGTTAAATAATCATTTATGCTAGTTATCCAAAATCTTTATTTGACGGTGACTCTGTTGAAAGATATGGTATATCTCCATGCTCTTCCCCAAATTAACAGTTCTTGAGATATTGTCTTCGTATTGATTTGTAGAAAGAGTCTCCTTAAAAAAAATTAGAAAACCACAAGTTTCTTGTATGTGTGAAATCACAATCCTTGATAAAAAGCATTCTCCACTTCCTTGATGTAGTGCTAACATTTTCAAATGATCGGATGATATTGTTGTTTCTCTAAGATACAAATTGTATGCTTGACTTTGTTGCAATATCTGTATTTACTAATATTGACAGAAATAAAATACCAAGATATATATAATAAGTAAAATATATTAGTGTCCTCACTTGACCAATTCAAGTTGTTCATAATTTTCTTGAGGACATGGTTTTTACTTACGTCAAGTGACATCTCAATCATTCTAGTATATATTCAATTAAATTTGTCCATATCAAAATTTATATAACAAATTTTAGAATCTCTTCATGAGTTCTAATAATATTTATACCATTATCATAAAAT
>Ga0315915_1002146_pt1 | contig 24663 bp, 8 predicted proteins | sample MpolbnodulesMG_FD_207738 | JGI IMG/M metagenome (GOLD analysis project Ga0315915, IMG submission 207738) | Medicago polymorpha root nodule microbial communities from Los Angeles, California, United States - branched nodules | ecosystem: Host-associated > Plants > Roots > Nodule | place: USA...
TATAATTAAAATCCACTTATATGCAATAGTTTCTAAGTTTGGATTTCATGGTCCACATCATTTATGGTATTTCTTATCTAGGCTTAAAATAGAGAAAGTAGACATAAGGAAGAAAATTACGAGGTTGTAACAAAGGCCCTTTTCATTCAACTGTAATATTCTCCGGCCACCTATCACACAATTTCTTTCACTCCTCCACTTTTCCATGTTCTATTACATGCCAATTTATCTATTGTTGCTCTAGTCATTATTATAGTTCCATAATCTGAAAAAATCTAACATACATTGCACTTATTGTTTTGCATTTAAAAATAACATTTAATTGATATGGTGTAAATATTTTTTTACACAGTCAATTAATCATAACTATTGGATTATTTAAAATATTATACTTTAGTCATATTTACCTTTAAAAAAAATCATATATTATTATTTTTTGGTCTAAACCCTCTAATTCTCAAATAAGAGTCTCCTAATAATCCTAAAATTTAATCGAGAGGCAGGTAAAATCTGACGAAATATTGTTTATGCAGGATTCGAATTTTGATTTTTTCGAATAGTTCATCCTTAATTAAAACATATTAATCACTTAAGCTCATCCACTTCACAGTGTAAAAAGTTTAACACCGACCGTGAATCAAAATTAACCTCTTAAAAATAATTTTAAAAGAAATGCCATGCATGTGGGATCCCTTGGATATTATAAATAGGAGTCTATATTATGTAGCTATTATACCCTGCCTCATTCACATGCAAATTATCTTTATTCTTCTCTATACATTGATATGAATCAAAACGATCTACAACCTCTACCTTTGCTAAGTAGCTTCCTAGGTTCAACTCCTCAAGAACCTTTACCACAAAATGAAAGTCATAAGTCATGTTTTAATCAAGCTGAGGATGTCACAGTGGCCTTACAAATAGGCCTTCCTAACAATTCAAGTGAATCACCAAATGAAAATGGATTTGTGAATGTCCCAAATCATGTTCCTAACAATTACTGGATACCAACTCAAGAACAGATTCTCATTGGATTCAGTCATTTCTCTTGCCCAGTTTGCCTCAAAACATTCAATCGTTACAACAACCTTCAGGTTTAGTTTTCATAATTTTTTACAACTTAATAAAAAAATCTTTGGTAAGTTTGATACTTTTCACGTTCGATTATTGAGGTTTTGCATGATACATCATACATGATTACTGTAAATCTATCCTACACAATACATTATTGTCACATATCAACAAATTAATCAACATAAAAATATAATAAGCTTTTAGGTAAATGCTCATAATCTCTCCAAAAAGAAAAAGGTCAATGCTCATAAATTATTTATATTCTCTTTTTCATCACATCTCATGAGATTATCATATTGTATTGAATTTTTCATACAATCCTTGTCAAATCTGGTCAATGAAACTTTAATTGAAGTTCCTAGGGTTTTAGGACACAACAGTTTGTTAAATTGTCGAATTTGCAAACACACACAATAGAGGTTTCGTCGGTCAGATTTGACAGTGATTCTCTATAATATCAAGGATCGTGATCCTACCACGACCCTTATTGCAATCAATATTTTAAACCTTGATAGTCACAAATAAATTAAAAATTTTGATGTCAAAACCTAGATTTTTTATCTTAGAATTTTTAATTTTTGAAACCTTGATTATATTTTCAATTTGGCGATAGATGCATATGTGGGGGCATGGTTCGCAGTATCGAAGAGGACCAGACTCACTGAAAAGAACCCATCCACGACCATTGTTAGACCTACCATGCTATTGTTGTTCAAATGGATGCAAGAACAACATTGAGCATCCAAGAGCTAAGCCATTGAAGGATTTCAGGACACTGCAGACACACTACAAGAGGAAGCATGGTTCGAAGACGTTTACTTGTCGAAAATGTGGGAAGCCATTGGCAGTGAAAGGTGATTGGAGAACTCATGAGAAAAACTGTGGCAAGCGTTGGCTTTGTATTTGTGGATCAGATTTCAAACACAAGAGGTCACTTAAGGATCATATCAAAGCATTTGGATTTGGTCATAGCCCTTTTTCTTCTTCCTCTGGTGGGATTTAAGGTTTCAATTATAATGATGTTTCTTGTTTGTTTTTTAGTACTTTTGAAGGAAAAAAATGACGATTATGGGTGGTTTTATTATCAATTTATTTTTAGAAATGTATTTTAATTTCAAGTTATTATCATGGTTAAAATAGAGGTACAATAAATAAAGGAGGCATGGATCATTGGAGCTTAGTATAATAATATTTGATTTGGTTCTAATGGGTTAGTTAGATCTTTTATCCTTTTCTTTTTGTTCTTGATAAAACCTTTTTTCCTTTTCTAATTGTAAGAAAACAAATAAATTAAATCTATAAAGTATAAACTAAAATCTCAATTGATTTCTTCTTATGTGCCTAAGAATTGAAGTATACTTTTTTCCTTCTTTCTTTTACAATTTTCCAATGTTTCATGTTAACATTGCCTGTAAAAGGGTAAAATGTTAACATCCTTTGTTAATATGTAAGTACGTTTGATAACACTCTTTGAGTCTTGGGATTTCTAACCATGAGATTACTCACATAAAATTTGATTTATCAAAAAACAAATGTTGACATTGTCTAACAAGAAGTCCTTTTTTTTTTTGACAACAAGAAGTCATTGTTGATAGGTGTTATAAATTAAGTATATATTTCTATGACGTATAACAAAATTAAAACACAAAGATGAGTGTAAAATATTTTTCAGTAATTTTGTGTACGTTTCTGTTATTTTAAATATAACTAATTTTCTCAATTAATTGTTAGTGTGATCTATACACATTTGTTTTGAAAGAAGTGTGTTCTATACACATGAAAGTCTTGTGGGAAAATATACAAAATATATACATATGAATGAACTTAATTAATTCTTGTAATTTTTCCTTCTCGGCATGACTAAAGATGTGGTGATTCTTGCATGAGAGCTTACCATTCAACCATTTGGAATAATAGCAATTTTGGATATTTATGAGTAATTTACGTCAAGTATACATGTGTATATGTATGAAAATGGACATACAATTTTAACGACTTCTTAATAACCATGTGTACAATTTTAGATCATTAAGATATGATATAATTTAATTTTCATTAAAAAACAGTTGTGTAATAATCAAGTTTAACATTAATATCAAAGATAATTGGATATTGACTCTTTTATATAGATTATGTTACGTCAGAAGTTATAAATTCTCCCACTACAATCCTTCTAAAAATATATACAATATAAAGTTGGATACAGGTAGACATTTCTAATATAGTTGCTAATTAATTTCAGAACCTTAACCTTGGGATGAAGTCAGACTTGACTAGATTTTTAGTTTATATGAACAAATTGTTATTTCATTTTTGGGTAATATTTCAGAGTGTGTCAGATTAATCAACACATGCACGTTTCCACTTTTGATAGTAAATCCATGCATGTACGAGTTTTTAGACAAATGAAGCTCCTGCTTCACCAGCTGTATGAGAATATACATAGATAGGTGAGGATTTTCCATTTTTCAGTTTAATTACAAACACATTCTCAAGTCATATCATATAATGTTGGATTTTTTAACACACCATCTTATGCTCAAAAACTTATGATCCGCGCCCAACAAATTTTAGATAAATTTTGATAATCTTATAATTTTGATTGAGTCATAACCCACCTTTACAAAATCAATTTTGTTAAGCCGGTCTTTCAAAAAAAAAATCAATTTCTATTGTAAATTCTTTAGCATATGTTTTTAGGGTACATGTTAGCATCACGCCAATCTCAAATATAAATGTATTTTGAATTAATTGTAAGATAATAAATTAATATTAGTTGTTAGCGTAAAATAATAGATTTAGTTACACCCAAGGTCATGCATTCCTTTAAATTCTTTTATTTTTCTTTTCTCTTAAATAGTCTGAATTTAGTATGGACCCAACAACCAGCTCAATATATACATATTACTATGTTTGATTAGGAAAATGCTTGTCTATTAAATGCAGATGAGTAAAAATTGAAAGTTACTTAGACCACGCTTTGTAGACATGTATCTTGGGACTTATTTGGGTCAATTCCCAGCCATCCCAGTAGCAGGATGGAGACTTGGTCGGTTCCTAAAGGCTAACATAATAATGTATGTCAGGAAAAAAAAAATTGTTACGCATATGTTTTTCTTTTGACGCAAATTTTTTGTTATATTTCGAACCAATTTTTTTCACAAATTAATTCAATTCAAATAAGCATCAAGTGATTGATGTTTTCTCTTTAGGTATCTACCTGTAGTGATTACTTCCAAGGAAATTGCCGAACGATAATTAATTATTGTTCAGTAGATGCACGTAAACCGATTTAAAAATGATTCAAACGTTAATTAACTATCGTTTGATACTTTTTATATCTTTAAAAACCAATCACCTAATGATTTCGATTCACTTAAATTTTCACATGTCTTGGGCACAAATGATGAAGAAGAGTTACATGATGAAATCGAGGAAGACCCGCAACATTTGCCTGGCCCAAGTAGATGAATGATTTTGTCTAGCCTTAATTAGAATGAGGGTTAGATCCTCTTGCATACAAATTATACCCCATATGAGTGCCTTTTTTCTACAAATATTTTATAAAACAGATTGATTTTATTTTTTAAATGAGAAGCTGCTATTGCTAACTTTTGAAAAATCTGTAATGCGATGTAAGGGGGAGAAAGTAGCAAAAACCAACGACAACTCGTAATGGATGATGTGTTACGGATTGTAGTCGTCACGGTGTGAATTAATACAAAATTGCACACATATTAGTGAAATTATTTCTAGCATTATGAGATGGTTAAATAAATATAACAATGACAACTTTATAACACGGCGCAACACAAAAATAGGGGATGGAAGGAATAAGGGACACGACTGACTTATCATCATCTCTCATTCAAATCCATTTTTTCTTGTGAACGATGTTTTGTACATGTTTTATCTATCTAACGATTTGTCACACTTATAACAAAGTTTCATGGTCGTATGTGTTTTATCATGGCCATAATGGGTGATTCGTTGTGATTTTTCTTCTCGCGGGAGTATTGATTTTTAAATAATGACAACCTTTACTTAGCTAGGGTTTCACTTGGGCGGTTGTGTCATGCCTTCAAATGTGATTTTCTTGTGTGGCTCATCTTCTCCTTTACCTTAGAGGTTCCCTAGCTATTACATAACTTCTTGATGGGAAATTTTCAAGCAGTTCACACGCCTCTTCCACAACCTCATTTGAAGTTAACAATTTGGAAAAGAACTTTGGGTTCACAAAGCATATTAAGGATCATCACAAAGCATGAAAGAAATTTCACTTAGATGATAATGCATGTTAATTCTTATCTTTTTAAATTAGCAGAGTTTGAAGTGTGGACCATACACTACTGTATTATCCAGATTCAGACAGAGGAATAAAAGAAAACAAAAAGAAAACATGTGACAAACCATAGCATGGAAAATGTTGCAAAGTTTAGGTTCTGCTTCTCATGTCTATTACATTCAAATCATTATTGGAAGAGGTATAACCACTATGCATTCTTTAAACATATTCAAACCAACTATTAGAAGGAGCTATATGCTTATCTTACAACAGAAAAATAAGTATTAGATAGGAAAGGAAAACTTACATAATTTGTTTTAGTCATCATTTCTACACTTATCACCTTCCTTGCATGACTATTGCTTCTTCTAACACCTTTCAACAGACTCTTGAAAGTTACTCCTTGAAGAATAAGAAGAACCTTTTCCCTTCTATCTCATTTCATCTAAGTGTTCAACATGTCAAAAGAAATAGTGTTAGTAACCCATTTCAAATCTAGGTAGAGGGTTGCATGGAAATTCATATCCGTTTAAAGAAAAGAATACGACATAATAAGACCTGATGAGGGTTATGGGGACTCGAGGACTCACTTTATACCATCTCAAGAGCTATTTATATTATATGTATGTCCCATTTTGAAATAATTTAGTATTGTTGACTTATTTATTTGATAAATAAATAGTATAAAAGACATTGAACTGTAGAAACATAATGAGCTGAAGGCATCTCCATTGGAGGGTTAGCCAAGCCTAGAATTGAATATACTTAAAGCATGGACTTGGAATATGACCAGAACTTTGGGTTTTAAAGTAGGGAAAAGGTTACATATGTTTGTTACCTTAGATTCATTATTGTATTGGAAATGATATAAATCCTATGTATTCTTTACACATTTAAAGAAAAAAACTACTTTTTTTCTTTCCATACTCTTTTAGAAAGAGTTGGTTATTTTTATCATGCATCAAAAATAAAAGGTATTAGATAGAAAATGAAAATTACATTCTTTTGTTTCATCATTTCTTCTCTTAAACCCTTTGTTCTTTGCCACATTTTCAAAAATAGCATTTGTTCAAAAGAATGGCACAATAAGAGTGGCCATCATCAACATAAGTTTTTGACTAAGGGGAAACGCACAACAGCAACGAACAACTACCTCCAATAGAATAAAATGATTACAGTGTAGACTAAGGAATATGACAAGGATTTTAGTTTCTATAGTAAATAAAAGGTTGCAATTTGGATTTTGGTTTCACATGTCTATAACCCTTGTGTATTCTTTAGAAATATTTAACCCACTGCTTTTTTTACCTACTCTAGGCTTTTAGAAAGAGATGATTATCATTATCTAACATAAAAACAAAAATAGAAGGGGGAAAAAAGTAGTAGGAGTAGGAGGAAAAATTACATTCTTTTGTTTCATCATTTCTATTCTCAACTCCTTGCAGAACCCTGTTGCTTCTTCTAGAGTAGAAGGATCTTATAGCTTATCCATAATCTTAACAAGACGACCTGCACCCTTTTGCAATTCCTACACAAATGTTTTTATTTGTTAACAGTTAAATACTCATAAAGAGGAAACAATAATTAGAACATAGCACAAATGAGTTTAAAAGGCAACAATAGTGTACATCAGCATTAGAATATTAGCATATTATTCTTAGTAGTTGAATAAAATCAGAAATTACAGTATCTTTACCAGCAACAAGCCTACAACTCAGTTCATGTAACAAACAATACAAAATTGGAAACATCCATATTCTTCACAAAAGCATCAAGAACTAATTGGAAACTTCCAAAATCTTCACAGAAGCATCAAGACCAACACACAAAAAAAATCAAGCAGGAAAATAATTTGAATAAGAGTGTAAATTTTAAATGGAAAGAAATAATTTCTTTTTCTTTCCTTATAAAAGTGTAAATTTTGGATAAGAGTTCGCTTAAAAATACTCTTACCATTTTGATCATTATTTTATAATGTTGCAAAAGGTTTTTCACCTTAGCCTTAAGAAAGAAGTTCAGAAGTTTTTCTTTTAGCACATATTTAAAGTAGGTGAATGAAGTATTTCGTGGCATATTACGCTATTATTTTCAACACAAAAGAATAGATTTCATATTTAAACAATCATAAGGTTCCAATACCCAATAAAATCCCAAACTAAGAATCAAATTATATATATGAAATAGCTATAACCCTCTGCAAATTTCAACACACATAAGATTGAGAAGATGTAGAAAACGAGGTTCTTTTGGCCAAATGAGGTTTATCTCGATTTCTCGACAGTGCATGTGGCCGAAAAGGCTGGCGGCGGCTTTTGATGAGTCAGAGAATGAATGAAATGGTGAGAGGAAAATAGTAATTTCCAAAAATGTATTTTCATTGAATTTAAAAAAGGATTTTAAACCTAGACCGTATATTACATTTTTGTAAAATACATAAGCTATGAAATTTTATTCAAAATATTTATATCATTTTGTGGCCAAAAAGAAGTTCATTCTCTGTAATTATTCAATCATAGATTCTAGAAGGAAGCTTTTATGGTCAAATTTGAAGAAGTTAATGGAGAATACAAATTGGGTTATATGCATCCTGACCTTATATTCTATTTGCGTATGTAGAGGTAAAAAATGCAATGTTAGCAAAGATTAACAAATTGTTAGTTTTGGATCAGTCTATTGAAGGGATACAAAAGACCATAGACAATTCTGATGTAGCTTTGGATGATGTTGTTGATGTTGGGGTTGAACAAGATGAATACATTTTTACTTATTTTCAATCTCCTCTCCATGAAAGTTTTGGTGAAGATTGTGTGTCATGTGAATGTGTTAGGTCATCAGACATGAAGTTATAAAGATTTTAATAATTGTTGATAATGGACAACCGTCGACCTCAATCACCAATGTTGTGTTGGAAGAAGTTTTTAAGAAAAATTAGTTATTTGTTACAGGCCTTAGTACTAGGAATGTTTGTTTTGGTTGGTAAGGAATGTTTGTTTCAATGGTTATCGCCTTGAAATAAAAAATGTATTTGCTTGGTATAAAAAAAAAAAAATTGAAATCGTAAACTTTGGATCAACAATCAACTTTGAAAAAACATGTTTAGCCAATATACAAACTATCGAAGGATTATTTGTTGTTAAGTAAGTGATCAACTGTGTGTTTCAGAATAGTTAATTTGTTGGAACGTGCGTCATTTGAAAATTTAGGTACGAATGTCCATTGTTAATACACGTGTTGTCAAGCATTGGGGTACCATTGTCTATTGTGGTGACATGCATTGACCTAAGATAAATTTACCCGTGCGTTCGCGCACGGGTCACACACTAGTATAGGGATAAAGTTAAGTGTGAGAGTCATAGATATTTGCAGCAATTCATTTCCTAATAGACATGTTTTTCTAAACAAAAGGCTCTGGAGTGTGTTTTGTACCTTCTTGAAAATAGACTAACAGTGTGTTTTGTGAATTGCTTCTGGAGTGTGTTTATATATCCACCAAAGAACTATAAGAGTGAGGAAGAGGAACATTTCATGTTAACAGTGCTATTTGAAACATAGATCTAAGGATCTAAGAGGCCAAATATTTCTCTTTGCATTAGTAGAATGAGAAGAATCATGTAAAACTAGAAGGGACTTTCAAAATTCATATTAATTTTTTCCTTTCTAAAACTAGGAGTAAGTCTAAGAAAAATGCTTGTAACAGACTCTTTTCAAACCACTATTTAAGATTTTCTATGTTCGGTTCATTTGTTTAAAATATACTAACTTATTCCTTTGTTTAAAAACTAGTGTCACCTTTCTGGTTTATATATTTGTAAGAAATCTCTGCTCTAATTGAAGATCCCTTGATTCATGGTACCTTCCCTAATCACACAAATCTATACAGAATTACAGATAGCACAGCGTACCACAAGCTTCCTAAATATTACATGAATATCTATAAATTAATAATTTAGTTGAATCTTGCTTGCTAATTAGTTGCATTACAGAAGAAATGGAAATTTGTATTTGATAAAATATTATTTGCTATATTAAAAAGCTAACACCCTGATAAAATATAACTTTGTGTTTTGACTAATATTTTTTTGATTATATATTGATCCATACTTCAGTTACCTCACAGAAAGATAATAGATGGAATATCACTAGTTGTGCCAGCTGGTAAAAGTGTTGCAATTGTTGGGACTAGTGGAAGTGGTAAGCATCACCATGATGAAATTTTTTACTTGCAAAGCTGTTGTTCGAAACTTTTTTCCGCTGCCTATGGTCGGAAAAAAAATTGTTCCATGGCTAGATTTTTACCCTTTTAGCCACCCCAATCACAAAGTTGTGCCACTGTTTCCCTCTATTTTTCACTGGAATTTTATTTGAGGCTTTCATTATTGTTCACCTTTTCTTGGTAACTTCGTGGAATAACGGACATTGCCATTGTGACCGCTAAGACACGGACTAGGTATTTGATGGAAGATCATGGATGAAACCCCATCCATGTATCCTGCTTTTGCATTGAAGTTTAATATTTATCAGATCTTGTCTAAGATACTGACTTCTAAAACATGAAATGTATCGGTATTCAAATTTGGATATGGTTTTCTGTTTTATTTTCTTGCTTGTGAATAGTCTATGCTACTATTGTGCTTATTTCTGACATTTCATATTCATACATGATTAACAGGAAAATCAACCCTTCTCAGAATGCTATTCAGATTTTTTGATCCCCATTATGGATGTGTAAGAAATGATATACTCCATTAAGCTTAAGCTATATTGCCATGCTATATATGACCTTTTGAACTGCTATACCTTTGTTTGCTTCTTCACTTTCCAAATTTCCTTTGTTTGGTTCCAACATGTTCTTAGCTTATTAATTGCTGTATGCTTACAGGTCTATGAAGCCGCCCGGAAAGCAGCAATCCATGACACTATCACGAGTTTTCCTGAAAAATACTCCACCGTTGTGGGAGAACGAGGGCTAAAGGTGATGATACCACTATTTATTTTGGATAAAGGTCTATGAAGCACTTGGAGAATCTTTCTCCACCGAGTATTCCATACTATTCGGTGTGGGACGTTGCCACTCCTTGACACCCAAGTCCTTATCAACATGCTTGTGGGGAAAGAGAGGAACACAAATTTTATGATGACAATCTCTCAAATTTTCACGGACTATGCTTTTTTTAACAGTTAAGTGGTGGTGAGAAACAATGTGTTTCCCTTGCTCGAGCATTCTTAAAATCACCTGCAATACTGTAAGTATTCTGATCATATATATTCTGGGGCACATTTTTGTGTGGTGCTTTCCTATTTTAGATTACAAGCGTGTGTTACCATTTTGATAGAGGAGTCATTTATTGAAGTTGATATCCATACACACACTTGTTTCATTAGTCCATTTCCTTTAACTGCCGTGTCTTGCTCGTAGGTTGTGTGATGAAGCTACAAGTGCTCTAGACAGCACAACAGAAGCAGAGATTTTAAGTGCATTGAAGTCAGTATCAACTAATCGAACTTCCATATTCATTGCTCACAGGCTCACAACTGCAATGCAGTGTGATGAGGTAAGCTCTCTCTATCTAGATTAACATCCTTGAACAGTTCTCAATTTGGTATATACCAGTGTTATTGAGAAATGCAAATAGTTAGTAGTTATAATGGAAAAGGATTGTCTCATGTTACATGAGAGTCATGATCAATTCAAGCCATTGATTTAGTGGGAGATAATATAAAAATTAGAGAAACTTGAGAGAATATCCTTTGAACGGAGCCTCTAGGTTTTCTTTTTTTTGTAACGAATGACATAAAAAATACATAAAAGAAAAATTTATCTTCGAAATACAAGTCAAACATTTGTGAAAGTTATAATTACATTTTTAATGCAACATCATTAAAACAATATATTATTCCTAATGATAAGTGACTTGAACCCCTTAAACATATGATCTGAAGTTCGATTTCAGAGATTACTCACCGCCAAACGGCGATGAAAACTTCGTATCAATCTCATGGTAATTACTCAAATAATAATAATAATAATAATAATAACAACAACAACAATGCCAAAGAGTACATCTTAATGACCATCCAACAACCTATTAATTAAAGGGTACGATTAAACACGAAGACTCCAACGGAAATAATCTCAAATTTAGCCTAAACGCAAGCAACCAAATTTGAGACTATAAAATATAGAAATGTAAGCACAAAGTTCAAGTAACAAAATCCAACATCTTTGAAGTTTTTCATAATTCAATAAAACCATAGCAAACCTACCTATATCTTAAGATCCAAATCAAGCTCTTCAATGTCACCATATTGTCTACTTGTACTCTCTCCATCTTTCTCTTTTCCTCTCCCTTTCACTTCATCTTCTGATTGATTCATATTTCCTCTCATTACATTGCTGCTTGAAGGAAAAAACTCTTGAGGAACAGCACCAGATTCTGATGACATAGAATGTTTCAACATAGGAAATGGTCCCATAGGATTCACTAGACCAAGCTTCACTTGCAAATCACTATAACCATTTATAGGAAAAGTGGTAAAGTGCTCTTGGGCTTGGAATACTCCCTTCTCATTAGTCTGATCGAAGGAAATTAACCTTAGTTTAGTAAATTCTGAAGCAATTTTTAATAAGGACATGATATATTGATAAAATGGTTAAAACAAACTAGTGATTATGTCGAAAACGGAATAGTTATTTTATTGAAAAATTACTAAACTAGTTATTTTATTGAAAAATTACTAAACTAGTGATTAAAATACTAGTGATTATGTCGAAAACAAAAGTTATTTTATTGAAAAATGATTTTTATGTCGAAAACGGAATAGTTATTTTGTGTGAGTGAGTGCACGCACGCGCGTGCGTATGTGTTGAAAATAATATTTAATATAGACATTATTTATCAATTGTTAGAGATCTTAAAATAACAAAATAATATTGAAATGATACAAATATAAATGAACTTTTTACTGTTACAAACTTTGATTACACACTACTTGTCTTAATATATTTAGAAACCCGACATCGAATTAGATTGATAGGAATCTGAAGGCAAAACGTATTTAAGGTTCAAATAACCAATAAAATAGCTAGATTGAAATCGAACTTACAACATGAACTATGGCTCCTCATGTACATACCACTTGAACTTTGAGTGTTCATGTTTACAAAATTTAATGTACGAAAATATTTTCAAAGACAAAAATTTAAGACCTAATATAGGTCCTAAAAAACTATGGGGCCTAAAGCACTTGATTTAGTGGCGGTCCCTTTGGTGTGGTGCTTCTTGAGTAACACGTCATGGCGTATTCAGGAGCCACATACCCAAGTGTTCCAAATACACCGGTGGTAGCATGTGTGATTGAAGTTTCTATAAATCTAGCCAACCCAAAGTCACATAGATAAGCATTTAAATCATCATCCGACATGATATTGCAAGGATGATATTTCATAATAATTTTTTATTTAACAAATGTATATATCTTTTTGACATTGACGTGTAAATGTATGACTTAATTTAGTTGTGAGATCATCCTACAGTTTAGATAGCATGTCATTTAGCCTTAATATAGTAACATATGTGGTTTTTTCAGTTACAAACAAAATAGAAATTAAAACTAAATTTTTTGAAGAAATTCATTTTTGTTCGCACGCAAACACAATTACTTGAAGAAGAAGAAAAGAGATAAAGATTATGCAGAAGAAGATTTTCACAGAGGAATATATTCTATAATTGCTATATACCTCTCTACATGTACAAGTGCACCTTTTAGACATTCACACATTACATCAAAACTGAATGTAGTTAATCTCTGGTTAGCTACTAGCTGAATATTAATCATACCAATCTGAACAAAAACTACGTCCTAAGAAAGTCGCAGGGCCAGTCCAATGTATTTTTATGCCTAAAGTAAAATTTAAATAGAGATATTTTAAGTGCGTTTAGAGAGAATAAGACAAAATTAAGAATTTTTTTCTATAAGTTCCTTCAATCAAAAGTAATCCTATATGATGTATGTCAGACCCTAATTAAATATCAGTATTTTGTCAGCTAAAAATCAAACTTTGGTTTCTTACATTGTTAGAGTGTATCCTCTTTCGCTATAATCAATTTTGTTAGTGTATGACCTTTTTAATATATATATATATATATATATCTGTGTGTGTGCACGTGCGCGCCCGTGTGTGTGCACGCGCGCGCCCGTGCGTGCGCATACGTATGTGTTGAAAATAATGTTTAATATAGACATTATTTATCAACTGTTAGAGATATTAAAATAACAAAAGAATATTGAAATAATATAAATATAAATTAATTTTTTACTTTTACAAATTTTGATTACACACTACTTGTCTTAATATATTTAGAAATTAGAACAACCGACATCGAATTAGATTGATAGAAATTTGAAGGCAAAAAGAATTTAAGGTTCAAATAACCAATAAAATAGCTAGTATTGAAATCGAACTTGCAACATGAACTATGACTCCTCATTTACATACCACTTGAGCTTCGAGTGAACATATTTTCAAAATTTGACGTACGAAAATATTTTCTAAGACAAAAATTTAAGACCTAATAGAGGTCCTAAAAAACTATGGGGCCTAAAGCCCTTGATTTAGTGGCGGTCCCTTTGGTGTGGTGCTTCTTGAGTAACACGTCATGACGTATTCAGGAGCCACATACCCAAGCCGAGCGCTCCAAACACACTGGTTGTTGCATGTGTCACAGAAGTTTCTATAAGTCTATCCAACGACTTTCTAAGGTCTAACCTTTCGCTCCCCTACTGAAAAGGGGCACAAAGCCGCTTTGCACCGCTGAGAAAGCCTCCCAGATAGGCAGTTTGCTCCCCAGTGTAGGGGTGAACCTGTCAAGAACAATAGTTTGTAACACGCTTAAGGTAAGGCCGGCTGTTAGCAGTCGATTCGGTAATAGGAAAAGCAAGACCTTTCAGAGCAGCTTTCACTCTCATAGCAAAGAAAGAAGAAAAGCAATGCTTATCAAACGTCCCCGTTGTAGAGGAAAAGAAATTTGATGAGTTCCTAAAAGGTTTTCTGAAAGTGGATTTATCCCGTACTAAACTACTTTCGTTCCTTAGCACAAGTACTAAATGATATAAACCTTCTTGAAAACTCTATTGCTTCAAAGAAAAAGATTGGACAAGCATATAGAAAGGAAAGAGCTAACTTCAGAGACCAAAAAAAGGGAATATGCATCGTCATAAAGAGTAGTAGGTAAACTGGAAGGAGAAAGGGATATTACTTTAGGATTTGTTGATTTACTACGTGATGATTTTGTTGAAAAAGATAGAAGTCGCGGTATTTTTTTCACTCAGGATTGGGTTTCTTTACCTGGTGTTCTGCCTGTTGCTTCGGGTGGTATTCATTCTTCTTTTAGGGGTGCGTTGGTTTGCTGTGTGGGTGGTATGTCTTCCTTATTCAATGGTTAGTGTTGGTAAAGTTAGAGTGCCAAGCGCTGGAATGAAAGCGGTGCCCCGACGTTGGACACTCTTATTGTAGACTTATCCTTAGTAGAACGACCGGCCGCCGGTTACTTTCTGAGGGGCTCCGCTGGAGAAAAAGAAGGTCCCCCTTACTCACGCACCCATCTGACCAAGTCGAGCCCTTTCTGGTTACAGGGAAATAAAGATAAAGAATCGAGTCATCGATGCTCTTTTAGGTACTTGAATATTTCCCAATGTCGACCCCGGCCCGGGGCTGGCTTTTTGGGAAGCCCGTTCAAATAGAGCAGAGAGCTTACCGTCTGTTTCTATTAGAGTCGCGAGCTTGTCGCCACAATAGAAAGACAGTTTTCACGAGCTTCTGTAAGCCTATCCTGCAGCCTATTGGACAAGGCAAGGAAGAAGGAACTCTGATAAAGTCAAAAAATTTGTATTCCCTGGTTCGGTTTACCTGGGCCAGAAAAAGAAAAAATCGATCTATTTCCGGTATGATATCCTCAGGTATCGAATCCTGCATACTTAGAAACTCCAAATGGCTATCATAGTGATGGTCGAGATAGTCACTATCATACCCATCCAAATTATAGCAACTATCTTCGTTGCGGAGCGAAAAGGGTTTTCCATGAGATGGGAAATCCAAATGATTAGCCGCACATGGGGTTTCTGAATAAGTGATTGTCTGATAATGAGCGAGGAATATCCGTATATAGTGGTAGAGAGGAAGTTTTAGCTTGGAATTGAGATGTTTGTGACAACACTCACAATGCTATGCAGTGCGAAAGAAATTTGGCACAATTTGCATATAGTAACAATCAATGTGGAATTTTATGTGCTGCATGGGAAGGAAGTTGTGGCCTTGTGGATACAGAAAAAAAAAGGATGTGTTGTGCAAATTTGTGGTCATAAATTGAAAATCGATTGATACAGTAAAAGTTGATTGAACCCATTACTCATAAATTGATTAAAACCCTGAAACCATCTCCCATTCATATGTCCATTGCTACATTTTCACTTCTTCTTTCCTTTTCCTTCTTCTTCAGTGATTTTCCTTCTTGTTTTGTTTTCTTTGCTTTAATTTCACAAGTAACTCTGCACACCTTCAAATTTTGATATAGAATTTATGGGGCAAATTTGTAAATTTATGGGGCAAATTTGGAAATTGGTTAGCTGGGTTTCCAGGATTTTGGTTGTTGGAAATTGCCTATTTTGCTTTGTTCTATTTTTTAAGGTTCGAACTATTTTTTGGTCATTTTCTCTAGGCAGAACAACAACAAAAATTGCTATATTTCTATTAAGCACAACAATATCTACAAAAAAGTTACTTGCATTAAACCGAAACAGCTAACTGATAATTCTTCCCATCTAGAAACCTCCAATTTGTGAGAGGAATTTCCAAAATATAAATTTGAAAGGTTGTAATGGTTAAATAGAGATCTTTCAAGGAAAGAATGTAATGTTTGACTATTGAAAAAATGTAACAATTGTGTCTATTTAAGAAGAAATTCTACTAAATAGTTGTTTCTCTTCACCGTAAGGACATAAGTTTCTCTGTAAATGGAGACATTTTGAAGGAAGAAAATCATAGAACAAAATCACATTCTTGTGCGTCAAAATTCTGTTAAAAATAATATTAAATCATTATTTCTTTTCTCTGGTTCACGAGGAAAATTGACAATTTTATTCTGTAAACTACCATTGAATCGATATCCTTGTTATAAATTTGCAAGTCACGTGAAGGATTCCAAAGTATCTTGAAAGAGGTTTCCCTGTAAACCCTTTTGTATTCGGTTGACATTAACTAGTGGAGGTGAATCAAACCTAAAACTTAGTGCGTTCACACACAATTTGAAATTTATGTACACTTTTCATCATATTTATTTTCATCTTCTTCTTGTTCAAGTTTTGCAGTTGTCCCTCACACAAGATCTTACACAATTTTATTACTATTAATAAGACATCATAGAATCAAATTGACACACCACAACATTCATGAAAGTGTATTGCACACTAATATGAGAGTTAAACCTCTTCTTTAGACCAACTTTCATCAAGTGAAAAATGATAAAGATTATTTTTAGAAGAAAAAATGACAAAGTTTTGTAATAAATAAGATAATTTATTAATTATATCTCACCAATGTGATCAATTTATTACAACAACACATATCATAAAGTTTATTTGCATTAAACTTAAACAACAAACAAGAACCCTTCCCACCTAGAAGCATCCCTATCCATACCAATAGAATTAATAGAATAGAACCCACACAGACACATAACAACACACTACGAAAGTAACATTTTGGAAATTTATGACAATAATAGCACGTGACGAATCATGTTGTCCAAATTAACCAATGAAGATCCAAATGCCCCATAAGCACAATCATGTGCCAATTCTTTCAACCTCAAAGCTTTCTCTTTCATTTCTTTACCCTTTTCTCCATCCATCAATTCCCTCACAAGACCCTCAATCTTATCCCTCTTAGCATCTTCAATCTCCAAACCAATGCCCCATTCATTACAACAAAATCTACAATTTGTTTGTTGTTCAGCAAAGAAAGGCCAACATATCATTGGAACACCACCACACACACTTTCTAACGTTGAATTCCAACCACTATGTGTCAAAAACCCTCCAATTGATGAATGACTCAAAACTTCCTCTTGTGGACACCAACTTGATAATAAACCTCTATTTTTGGTTTCTTCCAAAAACTCTTGAGGTAAAACAGCATTTTTACCACTCACAAGATCTGGTCTTATTACCCACAAAAATGTTTTTTTACTATTAGCAAGTCCCCATGCAAATTCAACTAATTGGTCATTTGTCATAACAGTGATACTTCCAAAATTGACATAAACAACACTATTAGGTTCTTTCCTTGCTAGCCATTCTAAACAATCTGTCTCATCTTTCCAAAGGTTGGATCCAATAGAGTTCAATTTCTCATCAGTCACATTTTTTAAGAGAAAATTAATTGGACCAATTGAATAGACTGGAGGTAAATTATTAATGGATGAGAATGCTTCTAAAACGTTGTGTTCTAATGCATCAAATGTGTTTAAAATTATTGCAGAAGCTTTTAGAGCTCTTTGACATTCACCTAATGCGAAATTAAGCATAATATCATTTGGATCTGTGGTTCTTATGAAAGTTGGGATGTCTCTTAGTCTGATTTCTTTTATGCCTGGCACCCAATCAATTGTAGTGTCCAAATACCCATTTGTTAAATAACTTGAATCTACATATCAAAAACAAAAAATCCATTAGTTAAAAAATAAAAAAACACACAAAATCGACTCAATTAATTAAATTTGTTAGTCAACAAATATCTTTATGTCTTATTTATAAGAGACATGACCAACAAAAATTGATGTATTTAGTAAAAAAATTGATGTTAAATAAAATAATATCATCACTTCCTATGTAGTAAAAAAGGTAAATGATACGGTTACTTTTTATGTTTAATATTTAGCGTTACTGTTGTAAAGCAACATATAATTTGGTTAGGAGGTAATAAGTTATAAGAGACCGACAAAGTTGCAAGATGCAAACAAATGACAATTTTATTTTGGGAAAATCTATAGTTAGGCCATCATATTGTGTAGCCCCACCTAACGAACCTTGCTAAATTGAGCAGGAATCTATGAATTGATATTGAAGTAACATTGCTATATATAGATAAATTTTATGTACCTTTGAGTGGTGTTAAGCCCTTTTCAATTAACTGACGAAACTGCATGTAACACATGAAGCCACAAGCACTAGTGGTCCAAAAAAGCACAGCAGGTATATTAAGTTCTTCAGCAACATCTAAGGTAAAACTCATAACACCATCAGAAACTATGCAAGTAACAGGAGGGGTGTCTATAGCATTATTAAGTTTTGATATAAGTTTTTTAAAGTGAGGTAGGCAAGTTTTACTAGTGGAGTCACACAATGAAGGAATATCCTGTGTTGCATCGACATCGGACTCAGGTAGACCATCAGGAATGGTTTCAAATCGAAAAGAGGGGAGACCATTGAGAGAATTAGGACCTCTAGCTTTAAGAAGACGTTTGTGATTGTATTCAGTGTTAACAAAGGTGACATGAAAATCACTTTTGAAATGAAGAAGTTTTGCTAGCTTAAGCATTGGGTTTATGTGACCTTGTGCTGGAAATGGAACACACACAACATGAGGTTTGTTCTCTTTTTTCCCTATAGAACCCATTGTATTTTAGTTCTTTACAATGTAATTAATGATATACCAAGGAGTTGCTTGGTGGTGTGAGTTTTATCTTTCCCACAACAACTTTATTTTATAGATGATATGAGAGAGTTGTGGTTGATAGAATTTTTCTTCCACGTTGTAATCATAAGTTAATAAATATCATATTTTTTCAGGGAAATGAACATTATATTTTTATTAATTCTTTATGAGTTTAATTGATAGGTAATATAAAATAATATTACATATTGTCCAATGATATTTTATCACATAATATTTGTGGAGACTCTTATATATCAAATACGGTGTCTTTGATTTTTAAATGTACTTTTGAAATGTATGTAAATTATCATATATAAAAACTATGAGAGAAATGAAGAATTTTTTTGAAGATATGAGAGAAATAAAGATAAAATACAATTCTACTACATTTTAAAATGTATGTTAATTATCATATATAAAAACTATGAGAGGAATAAAGATAAAATACAATTCTACTGGGACGAAGGTAAATTGATTTATCTATGGGTTCGAGTCCATGTTGATGTTTCTATAATTTTAACTATATATTAGTGTTTAAGCAAGCACTTTGTATCCGTGTGTCCCGTCTTCTTATTGCGTTAATGATATTCATCACAGTAAAAATGAATTTTTTTTATTTTTTAATGATACCAACAATAAACATTATTATGCACTTAACAAAAACAATAAATACTATTATTGGAAATTTTGTTTAAAGGTATAATTTGGATAATGAAAATTTCAGCCCAAAATTCCTTATTCTCTTTATATATAGTATAGGTGAGATCAACATAAGGTTTTTCACAATGTCCCTCCTATCGTTGTAGATTGGTTCTATTTTAATGTGATTAAACTAATTTTTGAATTGATAATTTAAATAAAAATAATAAAATGGTTTAAAGAAGTGGTAAAATTAGAAAGGAAAAATGCATCCTAAAATGGCCGTATTACCTTTTTTCTTACAAAAATAAATGATATTCATTCATTGAAATTGATATAGTACATCAATACAATACAAATTAATATTCACTAGAAACAAAAATGATGAATGTGTGAACAAACTCGCAACATCGATGTTAATAACATAAAACAACATAGTACATATGTCTACAAGTATGACTATATTCAAGTCTCCAGAATACCCATGCATCTTGATCTTCAACGTTGACAATGATAAAGTCATTGATTGAATCTGCATTTCCGCAAAGGTAATCTTTCAAACTGAATCAAATAAACACCACATTAAGACGAGAAATAAAAAACACTGGACAAAGACGAAAAATAAAAACTAACATTGTCGTGGAAAGACGACGAAATCACAAAAACAAATGAAAGAAGACTGAAAATATGTGAAAATCACTTATTTAACTGAAAAAGAAAGGAAAGCAATTCGAAAAGGTGATTTTAGGTCAAAATTGACCATAAATCAATCATTTTCCACAGATAAAGAGAAGAAAGGTGGTGACACCCAGGGTTTGAGAAAGTCAAAAATTAAAGAGGGATGAGAGAAAGAGAAAATTCGATATATTTATATATGGGTTTTGCTAGAAGACACCTTTTATGAAGGTGTCTTTTAGCAAGTTATTCTATGAGCATTTTCCTAAAAGACCAATTAATTGTTATGAAGGTGTCTTTTAGCAAAGTTATAACTAAAAAGTGGAAAACACACCTTAAGTGCGGGTTGCTAAAAGATACCTTCATGCATGGCTTCTAACAAAACCCTATATATATATTTGATGTAAGTGCCGCCCTCTTTGTGGTTCATTTTCATAACACGTAGCTTAATTATGGGTTCCTCTATTTTCTTTTTATTTATTATTTTTATTTTTACCAACTTCTTGTTTTTTCATTTATTTTCTTTCTTCATGTCACCGGAGCTCCTCCAGTCCCTTTGTCCTGGCTTTTCCGCCGCATATATTCTGATTTTTAAATAATACAACTCAATTATATACAAATAAATATACATATACAATGAATTTAGACTATCAAATTGTACAAATAAAATTTACACCGTCAAATAAATAATTAACTATGTATTCTACAAGTGATACTAGACCGGAAAATGAAACCAATAAATCTCTCTAGAAAATCTCAAGTCATAACCATACAAACTAATGGTAGGGTGACCCACTCATAAAAGAGACGATAAGGACCTTAATTATTAGCAATTGTTTTGCAGGCTAATGTAAACGACAGATGGATCTGACAACTTCATGTCTTTTCAAAATACAATATTATTAGGGTTTACGGTTGACACAAGAAGGTTCCTTTAAAAATCAACATCTTGATTTGACGTTTATTACGTAATCGTCTTCCAACAATTAACAGCTTAATCAAGAGAAATTATTTTGGCTTGGATTTCCTTCTTGGTTAATGTAGTACAGGCATCACAGTTAATACTTAGGGACACTACTTAGGCAACACAGTTAGTACTCTTTTTTCAACACCATCTTTAACACACATTCTCTTATTAGATGCAATCAATGTATTACCCAAAAATTTAAATAGAATCCATTTTTAAGGTGCGAGACAAACCATAATTTAAGTCGATAAAAAAGTGAGTATTAAAGTGAGTGTTAATAGCACTACTCTAATATTTTATAGTGTATATCTTATGGATCGTTATTCATAAAGGATATGCAAGGAATAAATTTTCTTACGTCTAATGTACGCACATAAAATGTAATTTATCACCATTCAATTTAGTTTTTCATTTAAATGATGAAATATCATACTTTACTTTTATTTTATGCAAATTACATATATAAGATGATCCATTCGAAAATACTAGTATTTGCTAGTTAAGGGAATGACTAGTGAAGCAATGATGGGAAATATAAAAGAAAATCATATGATTGCTATTCTCGGTTTTTATGTTTTTATGTTTTTTAATCTTTCTTTTTTTTTTGTCATGAGTCGCGCGGCATATGCTAGGACCTCAATCAAACCACTCTTGACGATGTATTTGTGAACGTGATTAAGCATGAGGCTGTGGAAAAATACTTAATGAATACATGATTTTGAACAGAATATTTGATTGCACATATATAGTTATATATTTATGGAAAATTTAATATATTGAAAATTGTGTAAATTTATTTAATTACTTCATAGATACGTTTAAGGTTTTCTAACCAATGCTCTAAGGGAAATGGTTAAGGATGTCAAAAATAGAATTTTTTTCATTAAAAACAACAATTTTTTGATTTTTATAAAGTTAAACATTCCACTTTTCATCAAATTTCAATGCATAATTTCTATATTAATCTTCTTAATTAGTGTTTTTAAGGCACTAGTTAGCATTTCTCATAAGTTTAATATATAAAAAGTTGCTTTTTAAAATTACAATGTATTGAATACACAAATTGTTTTAAAAAAATGTATTGACTACACAAATCTTAAAATCTAATTTCCTCTTTGAGTATCTTAATAAATGGGACACTTGTTACTTTATTAGCATTTCCCTTACTTTATTACAATAAATACTTACTAATTATAGAAACCTTAACCCTTTTTTTTTTAGCAAATAGAAACCTTAACATGATCACACAAATTATTTAATTATTTGAAAAATAATTATTTAATTCAGATAATGTTAACATGATCCATGTATTATTTAATTGCAAATAGAAACCTTAACATGATCACACAAATTATTTAATTATATGAAAAATAATTATTTAATTCAGATAAATGTTAACATGATCCATGCATTATTTAATTATTTAGAAAATGCAAATTTTTTAATTTTTTTTCTCTTTATATTAATTTTTATTTTTGTGGGTATTAATATTTTGTGCTTAAAATCTTGTGACCAACCAAGATTTGTGACAGTATGATATGAAAACGTTTTATGAGTTTTCTTACTCTCTTGGTGCGTGTATAAGTTATCCATAAATGTATGTCTGAGCTTCCATGAAGTGTTTCAGATCCATAGGTAATGAAACACCTGCGCACAAGCTAACAGCCCTCAATCCATTTAAGTCTAAACACCTTCACCCATTGAACTCTCTATCGCTAACTTAAATAATTTGGGTCCTACAATATCTTCCACCACAAATCAACGTGAATAAAAAAAAAAAAAGAAATTTTGTCAAAAAAAAATGAAGTTATATAGATATTAAATAAGGGTTTACATGCTAAATGATTGAATTAAATGGTCAATAAGATCCCCTTAACACGAATCATTTATAAAATACGAATTTGATTTTTGATGAGAACAATTCTTAATTAAAATTACTTATCATTTAACCAAACTACAAATTATTATGACACTCTTTCATATGAAATATGAACTAAATAGTTAACAACAAAAAGAGTTGAGGGTATATGGTTAAATACAAACATGTAATTACATTTCATTGCCCACATATTCAATTATGTTGATATTTTTGAAAATACTATTATTAAACGTTTAAATGATAAGATCTGATTTGAATGAGTTAAAAGTGGAGTATGTTCTAGGTTAGAACTGACGGAGGTTTGTGGACATGATTTGAGAACTTTTTGTATTTTGCGTATCTTCGTTCTCTTTCTTTTTAACACACATACGGAAACAAAAAAATGTAAGGATACCAAAAACAAAAAAATGAATACTCTCTTCGATCTCAAATGTAAATTTTTTTTTACTTTTTAAATTCATTCAATAAATAATGTATGTGGTCCATAATATGTGACAGCCGACAACAGCATGGTTACTTATTTTAATTTTTGAGAGGACAACATGGTTATGCGCAAAGCATCAACCTCCTCTCGAGGGACCAAAGCATCAACCTCCTCTCGAGGGACCAAAGCATCAACCAAATAGGGAAAATATTATGTCTATGCGCAATCCATATTTACTACCCAACCGTTCAAGATAGGGTGTCTTAACTTCAAAATTTATGAAGGAAAGGTTTGTAGACAATTCATGCTGGCCAATCAAAGCAAGTCAGAATTTGTCTTAATAAAAATTCTTTAAGGCTTCATAAGTGAGAAATCTCACTTGTCTGAATCGGTTGAATCATCATTAAGTACTAAGCATTGGGTCATACTCCCCCGCCTTTTGTAAATGTTGTCGGCAATTTTTAAGAAAGTAATCCCCCTGTCTAGGATTAACCGTTGAATTTGAGTTGCAAGTGGTTTTTAAAGAAATACATTTAGTTAGTGAATACTCTCGCTCCGTTTTTAAATATAAGCAAAATTAACTTTTTAGGTTCATTTATTTAATGATGTACGTTAAATAGAGTGAAATTCAATAAATAAGAATATATTAGTGAAATAATAATAGTAAATGTCTTATGTTTATTTTAAAATGACAATTATTTTGATATAGGTGGAGTCAGACTAAAAAGTTTGGGATGATCATCATCAAAATATAGCGTCTTCATCTTTTTGAATATCATCAGCCTTCCTCTTGAAAAACGAATCAATTTTTTGACTTTTCACTTTAACTTTTAAGTTGCAAGGAAACAAATATATCAAAACTAGACCATTGATCCGTGCTATCGCATGGGTCGTATCATTGAATATATAAAGTGCATTATTAATTTTTTAATTATCAGTCTTTACACAATTTTTCGCCTCTTGCTATTCTCCATGAAGCGAATGCGAACATGAGATGAAACAACACAAC
>Ga0315915_1002151_pt1 | contig 24625 bp, 11 predicted proteins | sample MpolbnodulesMG_FD_207738 | JGI IMG/M metagenome (GOLD analysis project Ga0315915, IMG submission 207738) | Medicago polymorpha root nodule microbial communities from Los Angeles, California, United States - branched nodules | ecosystem: Host-associated > Plants > Roots > Nodule | place: USA...
TAGAACAAGTCAAGAAGAACCCTACGACGGATCCTAGTATGCACGACCGTCTAGGCATGCAAGCCCACACACGTATAATCAACCGTTAGGTTGTATTGTAGACACGTGGTGACCATAGGTTTCCCCGAGGTCACCTATAGCCTAGGATTAGGTAGAACTCACTGAGACATTATGTCTCATCCCAATCCTTATTTGTTTCAGATCAGCAGGTTGATTTAGCAGGATTTGGCAAGCTCGTAGCCGAATGGATATTCAGCAAGGACTCGTTCGTACCCGCTGCAAGATGTTCTCCTGGATTTTAAGAGTGTTTTACTATGTTTCGGATAAGTTGTATTGTATTACTCTATGTACGAACGTGTGTTATTGTATATAATATTCATTCGAAGTCTTTATGTTGTAAAATTTAATGTATCCAGTACTAAGCTAATGCACATGCTAAACTTCCTAGATACGTTTAGTATGGGTATTACACTTGCCTAATCCGTACATCAAGCTTTTGGCGCCGTTGCCTGGGATTGTTGATATTTTCGACTAAGCAATTTAAATTACTTATTTTTTCTATCTTTATTTTCTCCGTCATTTAGTTTTCTGCATTTTATTTTTCTGTGCTCAAAAATTCAAAAATACCCAAAAAAATTAAAAATTTAAAAATACCAAAAATATTTAGTCCTAGTTGAGTATTTTTTTTTCCGAGTCTAGTTTATCATATTGTTTATTTAGTCGTTAATAACATAGTTTATTTTTCTGTTTTGCATTTAGTTTATTGTTTCCATTTAGTACTAACCATTTTTCTTTTCTTTTTGTTTTTCCATTTAGGAACTAACCCCATTCATTTATTTTCTTTTTATTTTTTATTTTTAGAGTCTTAGTTTAGGTCATTCATTATTTAACGCTGCATTTTAGTGAGTCGTAGTAAAAATAACAGTTGTTATAGTATCTCCATTGGATCAAGCCTAGTTAACATTAGGTTAATTATTTAATATGAGTCATTCCATTTAATTTTGCATTTAAAATTAGGATTAGCATCTAGTACTATTAGTCATAGAGTCTTAGGTTTATTAGTAATAATATTAGGTATTAACTATAGTAGTTAATTTAGATGGAGTCTGTTAAGTCTAGGTGAATAAACGTTAAAAACTAAGATCAATTATCATTAGGAATAAATTTTAAAATTATCAGAAGTAAGTCCTAATCAACCTCTCTAATTGTAAAATAGATGTCATAAAGTAGTGTTGTATTAACTTCTTGAAGGTACCCAAACTAAATAGGAAGATCAACATGGCGAGAACAAAGAAAACAACGGGGAAAAACGAATTGGAGGATTGAAGAAAGTTCCACAAGAGGAGATCCGACAAGTCAGCTTCATGGATGAGGTTCCAATCAAAATCATAAGGCTTTTATCCATCTACTCTCATGCATAAGGCTTGGTATGAGCCTTTCGAAATAACTCGCATCTGCAAGAACAATCGTGTTGAGATCAAGGATCAAACTAGTTGGTTGGCCAAGGTCCCAATTGAGGAATCATGCACCTGCGAGACTATATGCAAGACCCAAGTAGTATAAGGGATGAACCAGATACTCACATGTCTAAAAACAACACTTAGACATATCCACCAGGGTTGGGACGCTAACCACGCGCTGAATAGGAGGCAACCTATTTCGTCAAGCTAATGACTCAAAAGAAGCACTGGATAGGAGGCAACCTATTGACCGTCGGGACTCAGACGTTAAACAAGCGTTCAATGGGAGGCAACCCATTATTTAATTTTAAACATTTTTCTTTTTGCTAAGCTAAGATGATCTGACTAATCAATTTCTTTTCTTTTTCTGTTGCTTTTCTTTCAAATATTATCTAATAAAATTTTATATCTTTTGCATTTAAATATAAAACCTTTCCTTTTATGCTTAAATTTGTTTTAGTCTTAGGTAGTCACCAACTCTTTTCCGAATAGCATAACCGGTGAGATTCAGAGCCAAATATTTCCAAATACATTCTAGGTTGTTAGATACTTAAATACTTCCAATATATATATATATGATTGTTCCATATGAATGCAATTTTAGCTTGAATTTGCGGCCGTTCTTTACGGACGATCGGTTAGATTATTATACACACGAGACAATTTTTATTTGGTACCTTGAGCCTTTGAAGCCACCTTTTTTATATTCTTATTATCTTTTGTGAAACTACTTTGAGTCTCCAGACGAAAATATCTTTCTTTGTTAGTGACGAATCATATCACAGTCCTACACTTTACATGCACTCTATATGATCTCACTTGGAGTTAGATAGGTAAAATTATGACTGCACATGCTTTGAAAAAAAATGCAAAGAATAAATTATGTTTTTCTTTCGTTACTTGAGGACAAGCAACAATTTAAGTTTGGGGTTGTGATGACATGTCACCTTATGTTATTCTTAGCATGTTTTTCAGTTATTTTCAGTAGGTTTTATTAACAAAAAGGAGAAGTATTAGAACAATTGCCTATGATTTCGGGACTTTTTAATGTTTTCTATATTTGAGTCTGTAATTCTAGTTTTCCCGGAACATAGCAATTTTAGGGGTTTTTTGAAGTAATTCATGAAGAAATCATGCAAATTGGAAAAATCAAGAACATCTGAAGAATTGCGAAGACTTAGGAAGACCAAGATTGAAGATTCAAGAGGCCTCAAGAGACTTACAAGAGGGAGAAATTATGTTCCCTAGTTCCGAGACAAGTTATTTGAAGACGAAGACGTAAAATGACGTAAAATTAGAGAATTTGGGCCCAGGAACTGATGCCATGCGCCTAACACATGGGAAAAATGCCTAGCACATGAAAAAAATGCCTAGGTCATGGAATTCACATACCATGCGCCTAGAGCATTTTCCATGTGACTAGGGCATGATTTGTGAGGCACTCACATGCGCCCCGTGCATTTTTGCATGCGCCCCGTGCATGCAAAAGTGCGAGGCACAAGCGACTTTTTCTGCTTTTATTTCTGGTGAAGCCCGCACATTTAGCCCAGACCCAGGTAGAAACTCTCACTATAAATACTAGCTTTCCTCATTCAAAATTTCTCGTTCAGAACTGTGGCAGTTCAAGGGGAAGGCAACTTTGAAGCTTCAAGAGAATTTCTATCTTTTCCTTGATTTTCTAGAGTATGTTTTTATCTTTAGTAATTTGTTTTTAGTTACCATGTGTACCTAATTCTTTTTAGGTGAACCTTTGTTTATATTTGTTGGATATTTATTTAATTTAATGTCGTCTATTATTTTATTTATCTTTTGTTCGCTATTATGTTTTATTTAGGAATTATTTATTTCAAAAGATCATAACCCTAGATTAGGTACTTAGGTTGTGACAGGGCCTAATATTGTTATTACTCTCCTGCTGTTTATATCTTGATATTTACAGCATTATCCTAATAACTATCTTTCTAGGAAGTAATTAGTTAGTAACTAGCGGAAGATACTGAAAGCGAGTTGACCTTAGTAGTAAGAACTTAGGAGGTGACATTAGTAAGATTGAGTAGTAACTCTGCTAAACCTAGAATATAACTGGTTAGTAATTAAGGAAACAAGTGACTCCGGGGAATAAACTTAATAGAACCATTATCTTAAACCCTTAGTAAGGTAGAGGAGATAGGGTTGCCCATTTGTAGAACTACTAAGTGCGAGAGAGGGTGTGCTATGAGTGTTCGAAGATTCATAGATGGGAAGATCTATAGGAACATTGGCCTTCATTGCCTTGGGAAATCTTGGAAAGCCAATTTAAGTCTATGCTTTCAATTACCTTAGAGACGGTAAGACCCCACACGTAAGGATCGCCGTGTGATCAGCAGGTGCAGTTTCCAACCTTCTAGGTTAGTCACGTCCCAACGGTCTCATCACTTGTATAGTCTACCTAAGATAAATAAACGCGACATGACTGTTATTTAATATCCAACAATATAAACAGAGGGGATTCGAAGAATCTTAAACGTTGCTTACTTTTCTACAACCAAAAACAGGTAAACTTGCTCTGTTGCAAACAGATAAAAATTGCAATTGTCTGACCCTTATCTTTTATTATATCGTTAACTTACAAAAATAAGTAACACGAATTGTTTGGACGAAACGACAATCATTGTGGATACGATACTCTACTTATCCCTTTATTACTTGGCAAACGATTTGGTACACTTGCCTAATCCGTACATCATTTTGTTAGCCCACATCAAAGACCTTCCAACACCTTAATGCCCCTACTTAGGTTATAAGCTTGCGTTACAAAGCTCGGCGGACCATTACAACTTTTTACAAGCTATAAAAATGTAGCTTATAAAATTAATATTTTATTCCATTTGCTTGATTTCCTATTACTTTTTGAAGTAAAAAATTTGTAACTTAAGGGGTAAAAACAGGAAATAAAAAAAATAAACCTAAGTGATCGAAGTATAATAAAAAAAATTAATGCAAGGGACCAAAAGTGTAATATAATATTGACTCGATTATGTGGATAGTCCTTATGCGTAAGCTAAACACTCGGAAAATTGTCATACCATTACAAGTGGCACTTGTCTATTGGTTTGGGCAATGTGGCCAACCTTTTTATGGTAATATTTTCCATTTTGAAAAATATAAATTATATTTTAACCATGTGAATATAAATGACAATGTAGCAAACTGAATATGAAAACAAAATACAATAAAAATCGACATTTAGATAGGGGAAGTCATAGGGATAGAGAGCAAGTGAAGACGTCAGCGAGAGTTTGACCAAATATTTAAAGCTGCTTCCTTTAAAACTGTATCTAGACATTTGTTTTTTCGTGTGTCGGGTTGTGTATTATTTTGTACAAAAAGCTACTAAGATTAACACAAAGGTATTCAACCAAAAAAATAGATGTATGGTACTTTTGGAATTTCATTTATTCATTTGACTCGTTTTATGAAACTTTTAATAGCTTTCTTTTTGGTTTTCTATAGGCTTGCGCCGTTGAAAGTAATCTTGTTCAAGACATGGTCAAACAATAAATACGACACCTCTTTCAATTGAAACCTAAAGCTTGGTTTATCGGCTTGTGAGAGACTAGCCACTTCTACTGAATTCAAGCTCGATTGGTTAAATTTGTTCCTGCTCATTCATCTTAACTCAAATTACAATATTCCATGACGGGTCCATGTGTGCATTGTGGAATTAATGGTAAGTCATATCTTATCTTGAGTTTTTTTTCTTCTTTCAATAGATTCCCTCTACTTGGGGAAGTCATATTCAAAGTAGGGATGATCACATCCAAACTGATCTAAATTAAAACAACCAACCGATCTAAAAAAATAAAACCCAAAAAAACATAGATTTATTGGATCTATTTGGATAGACTTTTGTAAAAACTGCTCTGATTGAATCGTGTATGGAATTCCTTTTTCAAAATCAAACCGAACCACATACACAAATAATAATATTTTTTTATATGTATAAAATACATAATTAATCTATTAGCATTTGATTTTTAATTTTTTAAATAATACTTATTAGTTAAATTTAATTCAATTTCTTTACTATTTCATGTGTTGCAAACATAATCGGTTTTTTCCTTCCTTATTGTTAAATTTTAGTATATTATATGTTATATTTTGCATAAAACCTATGATTTTACCGTGTCTTTATGATATTAATTTTAATAGATTTTTTCATAAAATTGTAATTTGGATACTAACTAAACCGCCTATAATTGGAACAGATCAGACATTTTTTCAGAAGTCATCCAATCTTAATTGAACCACGAGTATTTAAATTTTTGGATCAGATGACTTTCTGTTTCATAACTGATCTAAATCATACCATAAACAACCTTAATTCAAAGCAGATCGAACCTTAAATGTGGATATTTCTCTTAACCGGGATTGAAACTTTAGTTTGCCATATTGAGGGAATCTAGTCTCTTCAGCTAGTCTAAAAACCAATTATATTTTTAAAAAAAAAACTAAAATCAAGTTTTACATATTACTTATTGTCAAGGGTTTTGACGGTGTCCACCTTGTATTTTGTTTTATCTACGTTTTCTATTTATTGGAAACTGGCGAGCCATAGTGGTTAATTTCAGATGTCAACATAATTGGGATGTCGATCTTATCGTAATGAAAAATTTTAAAGAACATTTTTTTCCTTAACTAATAAGATTGGTATTTTATATTGTAAATGAAACTGTTTTTTTTTCACGAATAAAGGAAATTAAACTACTGTTATCTTTTCGTTATTATTAGATAAAATGGATAATCTGAACCTCAACATGCCTAACCAACCATAAATAGATATAATCAAATTACTGCTTATTTGGTTGTACCAAAACAACTTGGTTGGTACATTTCAATGTATGTACAAGTAGAATATATGGTTAAATATATTTTTAGATCCCTATAAAATTTCAACATTTTATTTCTAGTCCTTGTAAAAAAAATCTTCAACTTTTGGTCTTAGAAGAATTAACTTAATCAATTGCAAACAATTTTAGATGGAATCCTTCCAACTATACATTCCTTGTGAATCCTCAATGCTCCAATGCCACCAATAGTAACAGAAACAAGGCCAATATATGAAAAATGTGTATATTTCGCATTGCTTACATGAAACAAGGTTAACGTACTATTTGTAAATGTGTGAAAATGTTGACATCTGAAGGGGCTCTCCACTAAACGTGACCAGTCAAGTTCTCGAATAAATATTAGTCATATACAAAGTTTGTGTATATTTCACATCAATAATATGGTTACCAAATAATATAGGGTGATCCCTAAAATATAGAAGTTAATGGCAATTTCAACATTTTTAACGAAACTTTTACTTTATTTTACTCCAGTTTTTAACGCGACTCTCATCTTATGTTGTTATCACTCTTGTTTATTTTTAAGTTAACATGGTTTGGACAGAAACTAAACTTTGGCGTAAAGGACCGTACGAGAAGCCAATACTATGTAACGCTTGTGGACTACATTTCAAGGCAAAAGGAACCCTTGATAACTATCTTCCAAAGACATCCCAGCAAAATCAGTTATCAGACCTTGAAGTTGAAAAGGAATCTGAAAGTGATCCCGAGCTTTCAAACCAAATTCCAGGTAATAAAAAATGCAATAAGTTAAATAACTATTCACCCGATATTTCAACAAATGTAAAGCACAATTTATATAATTTCCCTCTAATTTATATCATCTATTTTCCTTTAATAATGCATTTATTTTATTGTGACGGTTGAGAAAGTCATGCACTACTAAGGTTTTTGAAATATCTACACAAATTTTTACATTGAAAATAATTTTTTTGGGTATATATGATTCGTTGAGAGTTGTGGTTCCAATCTGGACTAAAGGGTTTTCGAGGGACCATATGAATTTCCATGTTTCAGGTTAGATGAATAACCTTTTATGACTACATTGGTTGTGGCATTGAATGATATAAATGTGCTATCATCGGTGGTTTTTTCTCTTTTTAGATGGTTCTAATTAAAAGTAGATAAAAGATCATGAAGTATTTTAAGCTAATGCATTTTAAGGTGTGAGAATCGAAGCAACCATCTCACAATATTCATATCCTACTCATATAGAGTATGAATGACCATATCAAAGTTGTCCAAAGGTCAGATTATGGTAGAAATATAATTTTAAATTTTTTTGATGCTAGGGAAATGATCGAAAGTAAGAGTTGAATTTTTGAAGAATAAGTGTGTCTTTCCTTGAGGTGCATGACATAAGAGTTGAACTTTTCAAATTACCAAAGCCTTCTTTGATGTTTTGATATGCATAAGTGATGATAAATGCAAAAATAGTTTATATTTCCTTGTTTAGTAGTTGAAATTTGGATGATTTGCAGCAAGACATAGCTTCTTGCCACTTATCAAACCATTGAGGCCATTTTAATTTAAAGAGCATTCATTTGAGTAGACACGGTATCTGGTTTTGAATGAATTGTATTGTTGGGGATTAGGTGACATACATACATACAACTCCACATTCATACATTTATGGATATATTTGTGCTAATACAAATACAACTAGAGAAAAGTTGGTCTATGATTGACCAATCAATCTCAATCTTATATCCACACTTTAATAGCATATATATATATTTTTCAAATAATACATATAAATGATTATCCATTAATATGTATACATATATACTTTAATTTTTTGTAGAAAGGACACCATCGATTGTGAAGAATCAAATGGAGGAGTTTCAACAAAAGCTTCAAAGTCTTTGGGAATCTGAGAAAGAATTAAATGAATCATCTGCAGACAATATTTTGTTGCTTGATAATATGAACAACTGTATACCAAGCAATGAGATAGGTCTTGGATGCACTCTACTAAAGACTGATGTTACTTCTAAAAAATTTGCATGATTCACATGCATAGGTAGCCAGGTATATTGTGAATCGGCATGAAAATTTTTAAGGATGGCATGATTAAGGGTTTTGAGTTTAGACATAAACATATTTTAGACTTCTTGAATTTGAGTCTTGGTGAATTCGAGTCTTGCAATATCTACAACTCAACTTGTTTTTTGTTGTTATTATCTCTTAAGCTTTCGATTGGTTGTAATGAATAAATTGCAAAATATGTGTGTTAAACAAAAATCATTATAAAATCGATTTATAAGATGAGTATCGACACCCAAATTAGGGATATGTTTAGAGAAATTATTTTTGAGGAGAGACTTGTTAAGTGTTAAATCCATATTTTGCTAAAATCGTCTATCACATTTCAAAACATCTTAATAACTTGTTATAGGTACAGGGGGTCTGATACATCCTAAGCTTATCCTCTTGAACTCTGTGCCGATAAAGACACATCTGAATCTTACCCTAATACATAATAAATATTGCCACTACTATTTACTCATCCATCTTTGGTTCCTAGGTTGCATACTGACTTCTTGACTTATTCCGATATGGTTTAACTGGTTTACGTTGTCCGCCCAATAATCATGTTGAGAAGTTAACTTCATTTGTTTCTAAAGAATTTAGTTATAACCTCGTCCGTTTCGAGCGTTTGAGTCCTTCATTTCTTACACACTCTAGCGTTTCTGAGAGCTTACTAATTCCATCAATTGTATTATGAATTCCTAATTCAAAGATTCTCTTTCTATCCTGCAACCTCGTATCTGCGCTCAAGACTATAGCTTTACTCTGCATCTCAACTACGACTTTTGTTAGAGGTTTCAAAAATAGGGTGGGGGAGTTTGATGAATTAATAGATGAGATAAAATTATTTTCATGGAAATGGTGTTTAAGTAGACTAAAGATACCGTCATGCCTCGATTACAAGTGATAAGGATTGTTGAAGGCATTAAGTTTTTTGGGGGTTGCAATTTCGGTGCTTAGAAGCTTTTTGGTGGTGATATGCTATTTTTGTTGCTTATTGTTATTTGGTTTCTACAGGTCCTACTTTCTGTTCTGTTTTGCTTGAGGTTGTTGGTGCCATGTTGCGATGTGCTATTGTTTTGGAGGTCCTCTCATATGCTTGTTTTATTTGTTGTCTCCTTTTAGACCCTGGTTTTGTTTTGGGCGGTTTTTGGGTGTGGTGCTGCATATATATGGTACCTTGTATTCTATTCCCTTCGTTTTTGTTTATCTTGTGCGGGGAACCGTTTTCAATATATTTCATGTTAAAAGAAAAACCACAATCAAAATAATTTGGGACCAAAAACATTGATAATACATTTTGTGCATAAAGAGCATGACAACTACACATGGATACAAGATTCAAGGAAAAGTACACAACATTTAAGTTTTCCCATGACATCAACAAAATTCCTTCAAACCATGCATATTTTCAAGAATCGCCATCCCAATTTTCACTAGTACATGATAATTGACCACAAGTTTCAACATTATCACTTAAGCTTCCACTTCAGGAATAAAAAAAATATCACCATAATAGTTTGAAAATCTCCTGTTAATATTATCTTCATAACTAAATCCATAAGAATTTTTGCTTAGAGTTCCCTAATTAATATCATCGTTGTAAAAATCGTTGTCATTATTATCTTTGTCGTCATCATCTTCATCATAGATTCATAGGCTTCTAATCATAACGGAAGTCTAAAATCTTTGATTTGCTCTAACAACCTTTCCTCAAACTTTCATTCAAGTCCAAATAAAAACGATTACATTCTCTAAGGTCAAGATATTAAAGAAAAGGACATCCATTAAGAATGGCAAGAAGACCTTATGTAGTGATCACATTACCTGAAATTTTAAGATGACGTAATATCGGCCTTTTTTTTGCAATAGCAAGCACCTCTTCATGACTCTTTATGCTTCCCTCATTAAGACGAATGCCCCTACCATATTTTAGTGATTTAGAAGAGGGGAGCAATAGCTACACAACTTCAAAAGATTCCTTAGACAATTGGTAATTATTCAAAATTTTGGACTCATCTAAAAGTGGTAGTTTCTTTACAGTTTCATTAATTCTTTGTCTAAAAGTCATTCACACCTAATTTAGGTCGTTTAGTAAAATTAGGATTAGTTTATTCAATTTGCATTTTGAATTAGGATTAGCATTCAGTAGTAATAGAATCTTAGTTAACATTAGGTTTTAGCATTAGTATCTAGGATAGATCGAGTCTGCATTGCATCTAGAAATTAATAGAGTCAAGTAACCACAAAAGAATTAACATCAGAACCTAATTTAAAATTTTATCAAGCGCAACCCTATCTTTGTTAAGAAATTTTCTCAAACTTGCAATTGCTGTTTGTCATAGGTAACCATGGAAGCAACTAAAAGCACACAATCAATGGCAATTAAAGAGGAGACAGTGGAACATCACTTTGCTCAAAAAGGTAAAGGTAACTGCTTCTTTTGTGGAGAAGTTAGAGAAAGAATTGGGGTATCTTGAGTTTCAGCAAGAAATAGATCTAAAGCGACAAGAGTTGCTGAAATCAAAGCAAGCTGAAAACGACAAGGAGATTCATTCGGTGGAGGTGGATGTAAAGGAGCCTCAAACAAGAGACAAGCAAGAGGACAAAAATATACCGCCATAGTTTAATGTTTTGCATCAAATTCTTAAGTATAAGGTGAACATGCCGATCAAAGAGATGGCCATACAGAGTCCATGTTGCATCAAGTTTCTTCAAGAACTCTTGAAGATTAATGCCATTTGTCTGAAGAAGAACTCATATCACTAAATAGCGAATGTCGTAACACATACGAGGTACTGGCGGAAGTCAGGTTCGATGGTGAAGGATGTTTCACTCTACCCATCCGCATAAAGGGAGAATCTATCAGATAAGGATTCTGTGATTCAGGAGCAAATGCAAACCTAATGAGCTTGACCAAGGCAAGGGAGTTAGGGAATTTTAAGATATCTCCATATCCTTATATGATAGGGTATGCTAACAGCCACGAGGAAAAGGCGATTGACATACTAAAGAATTTTCTAATTAACATCGGTGGCTTTGATTACCTGTTAGACATCGTGATTGCAGATACCAGAGACATATAATTTCCCGCTAATCCTCGGCTAGAAATTCTTTGCTCAAAAATTGATAATTAAATTTTAAATATTTTGTGATCTTTTTCATGTTCTAAATGTATTTACCATGTTTTATTAAAAAAAAATTGAAAAATAAAATATTTTAAAGTCACTAAAATCTCTTAAATTTAAAGTCACAAAGTCTTGGCTTGGTTCATACCGAAAGACAAGACGATCACAAATTCAGTCAATGATTTGTACGTCAATGTTGCATATTTAAATATGGATATTCTGGTGATTTAGATTTTATCATACTATTTATAGTTATTTTGTAGTTGTACTCCATCAACTGCGGTGTTGTAAGTTTGTTCGGAGATTGACCATTTACATTGTTTGCATGTTGATTTGATCGTGTGATTGTATCTGATGTATTTTATCAATTTAAATAAATGTATATCGTTTTGTTTTTGTAAAAAAAATAACACTATTTTCCAAAGAAAACAAAGACCAATTCCCTCTTACGAAAAATCATTAGTAAGCCATGAAATGAAACAAGAAAACATCAACAGAAAAAACAACCTTAAAAAATGGCATCATTAGCAACAAATTTCTGCGGTTTCATCTTCTTCTTCCCCATTGGTCTCCATCGTTTACTCTCATCCTCTTCTCTCTATCTCCACAACCCATCTCACTTCCGATCCAAACTCTGGTATCTCTCCGACCCAAACTGGAAAAATCTTGATCTCTATCTTCTCCTCATAGCCTTACCAATTGCTTCATTCTCAGAATTTTTCATCTTTCTCTCTTTTTCTAACCACCCCACTTTCCGTTTCTCATTCTTTCAACAATCTTTCACTCTTTTAGCTTTCTGGGTCTTGATCATATTGATCATTGTATTGGAATATGTCAACTCTTTTAATGTTAGTGATAGTTTTGTTTATGTTTTCGGTGGTGTTGTGTTTTTGATGGAGTATGATGTTATGGATAAAGGTGTTTCAGGTGTTGCTGATGTTGTTTATGATTTGTTAGGTGGATTGACACTTGTGTGTGCTTTTGCATGTTTTTATTTGTCTGTTAAACCGAATGCTTTTTTCGCGGAGTTTTTCTTGTGTTGTGGGATGGTTTTTAAGGGTACTTGGTTTTTGCAAATTGGGTTTTCTTTGTATACTGATTTGTTTGGATTGAAAGGGTGTAAGAAGATTTCGGTTTTGAGTTTGAGTCCGCGGATTGAGAATGTCGATGTTTTATGTGATCTTGATGAGGATAGTTTGAGAGGTGTTGCTATGATGGAGCTTTTGTTTATTTTACATGCTATTGTTGTGTTGGTTTTGGGTCTTGGATTGTTTGCAGTGTTGTCGTGGAGCGGGAATTGGAGAGGTGGTGATGTGAAGGGACCGTTGTTGGCTGATCTTGAATCCACGAGTATGAGATTATGTGATGCTTCAGAGATCGAGATGGGTTGAAATGTGAATTGTTTTTGTTTTTGACGGATACAATGAAGGAAAGTTTGCATTTTACAATGTGAATCATTAGTGTTTTTACACTTCCAGGTTAGGAAGTGTTTACCGACATTTCTTTAGTTTGTTGTTTAATTGATTTTTGTAGCAATGTTTCATGTCAGATATTTTGAACACTGTATGTTTACAATCAATGAAAGTTATAGAATTTAAAGAAATGATTGTCATCTTGTGCTTACATCTTTTATATTGAGTATTTATACTTTTTGTTGTATTCAATGTGATTGTTGCTTGGATCATTTGGATTTGTAATATAGTGTTTATATTGAAGCTAAAATGAATAACTAATTATGTAACTAATTAAAAGCCGCATAACAGATTTGTCAAGGCTAACTACTTCATAACCGTAATAATAGACAAACAAACGCACAAGAACACAGTATTTGATCATGGAGTTCGGCTAATTATGTCAACTTCTTCGACAGAAGAGTTGCTGATGTAATTTTCTGTTATGCAGTACATAGGTTTACATGCAACAAGTTGTATTTAAATACTATGGGCAGATTATAAGTTTACCTTTGAATTGTACTCTGGGAGTAAAGAAGCTTTCTAGTCCCTTTCCGATGCTTAAGTCAGTACATAGACTAAGGAATAATACTAGGAAGAAGTGTGAGATAGAGAGAATGTTTGTACCTTCATAATGAGAGGTGCTTGTTGTTTATAGGCTTGAGTTGGTAACCAAGAAGAGCTTTGACTTTAGGTTGTGAAGTGATTGAGAGTTACCATAACTCTGTTTCTGCTTCATGCCTCAGGGAGCACGATAGTGATGTATTATAAAATTATGGTTTCTTCAATGAAAGAGCATGTTTGAGACGTAATATTAAAAAAAAAAAATCATCTATGTGCTTTCACCTAACAGCATAAGCTTTTAGGAGAATCGGTTCATGACATTTAGCAATTCTAAGGTGGCAATAAATAGTACTTCTTCTAGACTACATTTCTTGTAGATCATTGGTGAGTTTACACTTTACTGAATCTTCTAAGGTGAAAATGTCAATGTTATTGCCTCTAATTATGAATCCTGACACATACGCAAACTTCGGACACAACACTGACAAGTAGACTTCGGTAATAATTTAGAAAATGAAAGTGATCAAATGTAATCATATATGTCGGTGTCATGTTGAACACTCTTTTAATCCGAAGTGTCAGTGCTACATAGGCCCTTTATCCCAGATGGAATTTAGTTATTTACCTTTTTTAGTTAGGTGCGTGCCAAAACTTTTTAGAAACAGACAAAGGTAGATGATAGTGATTTTGTGCTACATCCTTTATATTGAGTATTTATATTTCTGTTGTATTCAATGTGGTTGTTGCTTGGATCATTTGGGTTCGTTCGAGCCTCTTGTTTACTGTTTCAGTCCAGGTACTCATGTACATGCAAAGAAGAGTTAGAAAATGTTAAGAACCAGGCTACGATATCATACTAAAGTAATGAATCCAAGATAAAGAATTGAGGAATTGAGTCCATTTCATTATGAATTAGTGAGTAATTACAAGGGATATCCCTATATATATAACGAAGAATGAAGCTAAAATGAATAACTAATTATGTAACTAACTAAAAGCTGCATTACAGAGTTATAAAGGCTAACTAGCTGATAACCGGGATAATAGATAAACAAACGCACAAGAACACAATCTTTGATCAGAGTTTGGATAATTGTGCCAACATCTTCGAAAGAAGAGTGGCTGATGTAGTTTTCTATTATGCAATACATAGGCTTACAGAGTACAAGTTTTGTTTAAATACTATGGGCAGATATTGCTCTTGAATCGTACTGCAGGAGTAAAGAATCTTTCTAGTCCCTTTTTGATGCTTAAGTCGGTACATAGACGAAGGAATAATACTAGGAAGAGGTGTGAGATATAGAGAGAATGTCTGAGATAGAGAGGTGTGAGACTTGAGAGAATGCGTGTAACCAAGAAGCGCTTTAACCTTAGGTTGTGAAGTGATTGAGTTGCCAAAACCCTGTTTATGCTTTGTGCCTAACAGGTTTATGCATCAGGGAGCATAATAGTGACGTCGGTAATAATTTAAGAAAATGAAAGTGATTAAACGTAACCATAATTGTCGGTGTCATGTCGAACACACATTTAATCCGAAGTGTCGGTGCTACATAGGCTCTCTATCCTAGTTGGAACTGTCCTTTTCCTTTTTTTGAAACAGGTAGAAGAACTTCATGCATAACTGAGATTTTAAACAGCTAGAGTTGTTTTGCTGCTTTCAAGTATAATGATTATATAAAGTATCTGATGTAGAAAACATGTTTATAATCAGAATTCAGATTCAACGATAGTATCCTTTTTTTATGCACACCTTCAATGACAGTATCTAAAAGTGAGGTAAGAGACTTGTTGTAGCATTTCACTCTTCAGACTTGGACACTCTGAATACTCGAGCCAAACAAACATTATAGTATAAACATTAAACTCTTGAGGAGATTCCCTTCATATTTTGTGGAACATTTCAGCATAAAACTTCAAAATTATATCAAGACATTAATGTTAATCTTAAACTTACACCATCACAAGTTTGTTAGACGATGTATTGTCTAGATAAATGAATATCCTCTCTTTTCTTACAATAATCAAGTAGTTTAAAGTCTGATATAGTTTTTTTATAACTATATACAATAATACACTTGAGCAAACAGTTTTTGAAGGGATATTCCAGGTTCTTCTCACTTGGTTGGATTGGAGTCGATATATTACACAAGAAATAATAACTGCATAAGTATCTACTCTAATTTTGTATATTTTGTTGAAGAATTTTTTTGGAACCAACATTGACGAAATCGTGTAAATCCATGAATTTTAAGCCGGAAAGAAATTCTCTTTATTTTTCTGCCCAAAGTGTACCATCTTTTCTTCATGGTGTGTTTTGAAGATCTTACTAGTTTCTTGGTACTCCTACGTCCTGCACGTTGAATGGAAATTGTAAATGAACAATATGCACTCTGTCTGACAACTTTCTCTTTTTCTTGTTTTATATTAAATTTGTTCATATCTATGAAGAGTTTAATTTTGATACACTGTCAGTGTAAAAAGATTTACACTGTCAACAAATCACAACCAACAATATCTGTGACTTTAGATGTTATGAATGAAGTCAAACATTTTTAAAAATCTAACGGTTTTGATTGATTGACAGTGTAAATAATCGTGCACTGACAGCGCATATAAGTTAAAGTCTACTTATGAATGTAGTTGTCTAGTGTAAACAAAAAATTAACTGTATTCCCTATAAGGGTCATTTCTGAAACAAGTTAATAGTATCATCTGTATTCTTATGTTTTAAATTTTATTATCAATACTGAAATGTGTTTAACAGAAAGCAAAACCTTGATGTTGTTTCACTTGTTTGGTCTGTTCGATTTCTTCTGAGTTTGTTTGGTGCAGAACCTGCATGTAAGAAGAAAGAATTACCATTTGTCAAACCATGTTTAGCAATTTAAAGTGAATGTATGTCTGTTGCACAACATTATTGTTTCTGGTGTAGGAAATATATGTAGCACCAACGCTTCAGATTGAAGGTGTGTCTGGTGTCCGATACCACATCAACTCATGTGGTTACATTTAATTATTTATTTGTCATCTTATTACTAGTGTCGATGTGTCAGTGTTTGTGTTTGTGTCAGTTCTTCCTATCATAAAATATATTTTAGTAGGCACTTTGAGCATGAATGGATCCCATTTAGGTCTCACTATGCACATAAAATTTCAGTTTTGCATGTACATGAATCTTTGTTTAAACAAAAAACGTATTGTGCAATTCAGGTGATTGCGTACCTCAACCAGATTTTCCAAACGTTTCCTCATCCTTCTTTGAATGAAACCCTTGGTGCTCTGGAGTACAAATGTCAGTCGAATATGTTAGAAAAATGTGATTTTCAATTGGAAGTAGTCCTTAAGAAACGATATTATTGTTATTATTGTTATTGTTACCTTTACATGGTATCTAACATTGGCATTAAAATTTAATAGATTCCAGACAGTTTTGTCTAACCTATTGCCTTCAATATGCCGAGAAGAGATATCTACAAAATCCCAAAAGAAAAATGTTAATAACTTCGCGGATGTTTTGGAATCCATCTTCCTCAACATTTCTTGTCTCGATCTCATTTTAATTGATTTTAGGTCCTGTTTGGATAAACGGCTTGATATGCTCTTATAACATAAATACTTATCATATAAGTGCTTATGTATAAGTCATTTCTACAATAAATGGTAAAATAAAGTCAATTTTTGATACACATAAGCTATAAGCTGTTTTCATTAGCTATTCTGGACAGTTTTTGAAAATGTCATAAGTTGTTTCCGTAAGCTCTCTCAAATAGTCTCACAAGTACTTATGTTGGTATATAAGTTCAAATAAGTCAATCCAATCAGATTCTTAGAGTTCAAAACTATGATCGTGTAATCAAGTTATCGTTGAAAGGGAAGTAGTTCATGGAGTAATTGCTGAAGGAAAATAGTATACCAAAAGAGACAAATCCTCCATTTGTACTCAAATCCTCTAAAGCTTCTCCTGTCAACTCAGGTGGAGGAATGGCTGACCAGGTGCAAGGTGGTGTCTTTTTCCATTTATCTGAATTTCCAACATCCACGAGCTCCTGTCGTAGGTAGTAAAAAAAATAAGTTGAGAGTATATTGAGTTAAAATTAGATTACATAGTTGTGTTTTCTTAGCTGCAAACCTGAAAGAAAGCCGTTGCAATAACGACGTCGAACTTTTCTTTGAAACGAATTGGGAATATTGCTATGATTCTCTGTGGCTGTATGCAGTATATGATCAATATTGAAATTGGTAAGACGTTAGAAATTGAACAACTTTTACTGACCAAATACATTGGTGAGCTGTCTTTGGTTACCACATATGAGATTATTAATGTACTATCATTTTTTGGTGGAATGTGACTAAATTCAGAAATATTTTCTGAACTCCCACAAAATATGGAAGGAATAAGTTTTCATAGATAGTTTATGATGACTACTCGAACTGTGATTTATTGAGAATCGGTAACTTACTCTAAGTTGAAATAATTGATCGATGATGTGATGCCTCACAAGTTTATAGTATCAAACTTTTAGGTTGTTTGTATGATATCATTCCATATAATGATAATCTTGTTCATTTTATTCAGAAGTCTGTTTAGATTCACTTATTTGAGTTTACCAAAGAGAAATTAGAAACAGTTTAAGACATGTCCAAAAATTGTTTTCAGCTTATTTATACAAGTTCTCCATGATAGCTTATAAAAACATCTTAAAGTTTCTGTAAAAACAATTCCACTTTATTTTATCTTTTGTTATTGAAATAATTTATTCATGAACACTAATATGATAAGCTCTTATACTATAAGCACTTAATTAAGTTGTTTATCCAAACATGGCTTAGTATTATTGTTTTTCTTCTATGGCATTCTTCATGACAATTTGAAAGATTTGATTACATAGAAATTACCTGCCTGATGACAAAGAAGGGTTCTCTTGGATGATAAATTAGTTTGATGGGTTTGTACATTCCCTGAGATGCAGCATCAGAATTCACATTCCTCAATATTTCTTTCAGCTGTGAACTTAGAATTACTGATTGAACAGTGGAAATATCCTCAATGACCTTGACATAATCTGGAAGCAAGAATTGTGCATCATCAGACAGGTTAAAATTTCCAAGTTAGCTTATGTGAAAATCAAACATTAACAAAGCTATATAGACCCAAAATTATCTAAATCCATTAAGCTTTTAAAGGGCATTAATTGAACACATGGTGTAGCAATATTATCAATTCTTCACAGCTCATGAAATAATCTGTTAATTATCAATTTGAGCCCTCCAACAGCGAAACCAAACATGGTCTAAGTAACACAACTTTCAATTCACTAGTTAATTCTCATTTGAAACAAAACTACATAACCAAATATCACTTTCAAGTTTACAAAATGAAAACATAGAATCACTAATGCATATAAATTTCTATTATGCAGTGTCATAATTATCATTGGTCTTCTTTTTCTATAAGTAATTATTATTACATATAATTAGTTGATTGGAAGGTTTAAAACTACACTGCAAGTTAATTAAGGCAAACAAACCTTTGTTTCTTGGAATCTGATCTAGGTTAAGCTTTAGAGTAAGCTGGTATCCTTCTCTAGCAGGTTCTTCAATCTTCACAAGGTTAGGACAAATTCCCTTTACCATTTCAATGGTGTATGGTGAAAGATTATTTGGTAGGTTTCCATGGCAAAGAGGAGGTGTCGATATTGACAAGTAAGCCACCAGTGGATTAGTGGCTTGAGACTGTAAAGCAAGAGAAAAATTATCAAACTTAATTGAATCAAACTTCAAACTAAAGTGAATGTATTTTCTCATCCCCACACTTCTGGGAGTCCTCTGGTTGGTCTGATAATTCGGACCAACCAAAGACCTCTGAGAAGTATTCAAACTGAATGTGTCATTGTGTTCAAGTAGCCACTAGTGGATCAAACTTCAAACTAAATGTGTCAATGTGATCAAGTACATTGTATCCAATAATAGTAGTAAGTGGAGAGTTTCACCTGAATGTGGTATTCCACTGATCCAAATTCGTATAAGTGATGATCAATCTCTATAGACTTCTCAGCACTGTAAATAAAGTGATGAATAAGCATTTCAGCAACATTTTCTAAATGAAGCATTGCAACAAATCAACCATCTTATTTTAATTTGAGCATGGATACTGACATTTCAGTGTTTCAAATGCTTAATGAATATTTGTTAAGATTCTGAACTCAAGAGAATAGAGAAAATATTTATTTCACAAACTTTTCATTATGATAATTTTGATAAATTCTTACAAGTAGAGATACTTTTGTGGATTGATTATTGGTGACAAAGCTCTTCATAAAAGGTTTTTCTATACATGTTTAGCTTCTGTGTGGTCTACTTATTAATAATGTGGCATTCCGTGTGTAACAGAGGTATGATGTTCATTTGATTGATCATGGTAAATTATGGTCATGTTTAAAACTAAGCCTAAAGACTTTCATCGAGTTAAACAAGATGAAGTCTTTTTTTTTTTTTTTTGAAGAAAAACAAGATGAAGTCTTACATGCTCATAAACATTTGAACACATCATTTAGACACACATACATAAAAATATATGAATAATTCTTACTTGAACACAACCACAAATAAAATTTATTTGGACGCACACTTACAAATCAAAATAATCAAAAGAAAATTATTAATTGATTAATTTTTTCTTCGTTTGTGTATGTATGCTCAAATAAATTTTATTTGAGATTTTGTCTAAGTAAGACTTGTTCAAAACACATCAATTAATTATTTGAAAAATGCATATTATTTAATTATTTTCTCTCACTATCTTTTCTTAAAAGTGTGTGTCTCCAAATGAAGTGCCTAAATACTTGTGACCAACCAAGTATTTTCCTAAAGATCGGTAATCAAAATCACTTGTCTGTTTAGGAGTTCGTGTTTAATGATAATGTTATGTTGGTGTTTTAAGTTGTGTAATTGTTTTGTGAGAAATTCTTGAAAGACCACACAATCATTTGAGCGTAATATTTAGACACCCTCGCATATTTTAAAAGATAGAAAAGAGAAAAGAATTAAATATAAATATACTTTTAAAAATAATTATGTGTGTGCGCGCACTCAAATGTTGTGTCTAAATTATTGCGACCCTATAAGTATTTTCATAGTTGAAATTAATACTTTTAGCGTTTGGTGTTTGTTTGATTTTGGGTGTTGCGTGCTTCTTAGGTTTTGAGTTGTTTCATTTGACTTTTCATGATATAACATTTTTATTTTTCTTTGCACATATTGTACTTCAAATTTGAATATTGATATATTCTTTTGACTTATTAAAAAAATTCCAACTAAGATTTAAACAATAATTTGTCACGTACATAGAAGAGCATCTTCTTACTTTAAAACAAAAACAACTTTCTCATTCCTCTATAAATTAAATATGGCTATATCTATATTTCAAATGATAGATATAATAAACAACTTTATTCTTCATTGAAATACTTTATTCTTATGTTCCACATTTTATTAATCTTAATTTTAAATTCTTTTATCTTTCTCTCTTTCTTAAGCAAAAACAAAGAGGCCAGATACAATAAACAAAAAGAAAAGAACAGAAATAAATTGCAAAGTTAAACAACTAAACCTTGACTTTTATTTTTATTTTTTGAATACTAAAGCATGAATGAACAAGTATAATGTAAACACTTACCGATACAGCTTGAGCAATATTTGTTTTAGAGCAGGAGATGCTCTCTCAATGCATGTCATTCTGATAAAACTATCTTCTTTCTCTTCTCAAACTTTGTGAATGCACATTTTATTGTTTATTATGAACTATATACAATATGAGACTCTCAACTGTTTTTTGATAATAAAGTTTGAGTGAAATGCAAGTTCGGTGTTGTAATCATGTTTGGTAATCTTTGAAGCAAATCCTCATAGCCACCCTCTTCCACTCAACATTCTTTTTCATTTGCTTTTTTTTTTTTTTGTGTGTCACTTTCCCTTCAATTCGACTCCTTCATTTATATTAATTTGTCCTTAAGTTCATGTAACTAATTGTAAATTATTAAAAATCTTAATAAAACAATTATTTAAAAATATAGAGATTCAATTACAAATTTTTTAGTTCAAGAAACTAATTAATAAATTATTGATACATGTAGAGACAATCACAAGCTTTTTTAACTTATTTTTTAGAAAAGATTTTATATAAATAGATTTCAACGGCTCGTTAAAGTTAACAAAAAAATTATGCTCAAAAATCAATTTATTGTTATTATTATTGAAAACATTGGTTGATATGTATTGTTGTGTGTATCTAAATGATTTGAATTTGTGTTTGTGACTATGTAACAATTATCCTGACAAAAAAGACCAAGAAAGTTCCCCTCAAAAGAAAAAAAGACCAAGAAAGTACTCACATCGATAGCATAATTAAGGTCCATTTTCTAGGATCTGAGCTAAATTATTACCAACACCACTAACTACATTGACTACGCAAACATTTTAAGTAGTAATTTATTTAAAAATAAGCAACTTAAGAGGCAGCATGTTTTCAACCGTTTTGCATGTTGAATCTTCTCCTTCTCCAATTTGTGTCTTCCTCCCGTGATATCCTCTCTCTCTTGATCTTTTATTTTTTTTGAAGGTTCAGAGGCATTGATTAAACAATCAAAACAGCAGCTTCCGACAAACTTACTTAAACCACATTAGATTGGCCTTGAAACAAAATAAAAGTAAATTAAAATAAAGAGAATGTTAAACAGTATTTTAGGGTTCAGGGGCATTGATTAAACAATCAAAAGAAGTGAGTTTTTATTAAAAAAATGGTATAATTAGTACTTAATCAAAAATATTACGGCGTATATTTCCAAGACAAAAATTTTATTTTTAGATTCTTTAACCAATACCCTACCGATTAGCAAGACCCATTAAATAATACTTTCTCTTAATTACATATTTTTCCTTTTTTTTCATCACATATATTATTTTGGAAATGTTTACTATTCAATTTCTTACGGTTCAATTTTTTTACAATCATAATAGAAATGTATAGTTTTATTTTTATAATTACGTCGAAATGACTAATGATAGACTAAAAATAATAATTAAATTATTATTTTGGAGTTCTTAAAATCACTTTTAAATAAGATTTAACGAAATTGTGACAAAATTGTGTGTAGTGTAATAGAGTAAAATAAAAATCGTGATTAATATCTTAAATACTCTATCTAACCACAAGGCAACGCTCATGTTTTCTTTGCTACCTCTCACACCAGACATACAGGTGTGTGACCTAAGAAAATCTTTGTTACACATTATTGCAATGTAAGAATCTTGTCATTTAATCATTGAATGCAGTATAGGAATCCTGTGTCCATGTTCACTGGATTTCCTTTTAGGTCAGTGCAAAAGAAGCCAGAAGGGTTCCTCTCATTGCACAACGTATGAACCCCACTTTTTATGCTGAAAATGATTGGTTGTCGCAAAAGTGATGATGATAACACCACACCATTCTTCTGTCGCTGTTAAATGAGAAAATAAAAACAAGATAGCCTTATAACATCAAGAAAGAATTGTCAAGAAAAAAGACATCAACAATGATTAAATTTTTTTTTAAAATCGTTATTTATATTTAATTAAATGAGAAATTGCTATAAATTATATTTGTAGACAAATTATTGAAATATAAAAGTATATCTTGACATATTTTTACTTAGCTTAATTGAACTTTTTTCCCCTTCTATTTTACCATTTTAATAAGATTGATTGCTCCATTTTTAAACTTAATATTTTGGCTTCTCTATTTTCATTTTTTAACAATTTTGCCCCAACCACTATTTAATCTTCGAAAGTTGTGATGTAAATTTGGGGCGGCTAAAGATAAAGACATGTAGAATACATTTTATTCTTCTCGAGTTATTCGTAACAACAGCGACGAAGATTTTATGTTTAGGTCATTGGTCGAAAATAATGTGTTATATACAATGGCGGAGGCAAAAAAAAATCGGGTGAGCCACCAAAATGAACTATATGATATATAAAACAAAATTTATGTTGTAGTGTGCACTAAATATAAAGTTGAAAATCAAAAAATTAAACAACATATATTAAAAATTTAAAATAATTCTCTACGTATTCCAAAATACTTAAAATCATATAAAATAGAATTAAAACTAATACGTGTTGGAACAAAATGTGTTCAACATTGCCTTATATTTTGATGATAACAAAGTATTAAAAGTTCAATTGGATATGCTAATATTTGTTCAAGTGTGCATGACCATATACTAAAATTTATAAGTCTTAAAAACAAGGTATTGGTTCTGGAAGAACAATTGAGAGCAAAAGAATTTACAAGGGAAGCATAGTTGCAAGTGAAAGTCTGAAGAATTCAGAGTCTAAAGACCATCAGAAGCTGACAGTCAGAGTCTGAAGTGAAGAACCTGAAATCAGTTATATTGGTTATTTGAAGACACAAATTTTCCTAAGGAATAGAAGATTGGAGCAACGACTATTTCAGAGGAATTAGAAGGCTTTGGATGCTTATCTACTGAAGAAGGACAGAGAAAGGACAATAGTACTATTGTACAACCATTATTTCACTACTCCACTATTGTCTGCGCATAGTAATATCTACAGTTTTGTCTCTACTGTTTAATTCTCCACACAAGGAATGATTTTCAAATTATTCCCTCCTAGGACATTAACCAAATCAAGCAACAAATCATTGATGATTGATCAAGCTTCTACAACAACTCTTTGATGTGCTGGCACCTCTACAACGTCTATTGCATACCTCTATATAAAGAAATGAAGATTTGTAAAGACTTTACAACATTTAAACTATGCCAAAACTCTGCTGAAATTGTTGTGCATCAAACACTTAAAATTTCTTAATAACTTTCATATCTTAGAAATTCTAGAGTCTTAAGAGTCTGATTTGTTTTGTATTGTGAACACCACTAGTTGTATATCAAGTGTTCAAACCAAACTTATTTCTATGTAATTTGTTTGTTTAGAAGTCTCTTGATTTTGTACTTGAGCATAAGAAATCTCTTGCTTGTGTGATTGAGTATTTGAAGTCTCTTGCTTGTGTGCTTGAGCATTTGTAATCAGATTGGATTATAATA
>Ga0315915_1002153_pt1 | contig 24619 bp, 14 predicted proteins | sample MpolbnodulesMG_FD_207738 | JGI IMG/M metagenome (GOLD analysis project Ga0315915, IMG submission 207738) | Medicago polymorpha root nodule microbial communities from Los Angeles, California, United States - branched nodules | ecosystem: Host-associated > Plants > Roots > Nodule | place: USA...
TAGACTCTTACATCTTTTTTTTGACAAGCTAATCTTTGATTTTCAGTTAAGTAAGTTGCACACATTTAGTGTCCGAGACACATTAAATACGAACCTTTAATATAAGAAAACTATACCAAATACGAACAATTGAAGACCCAATAGTAAACCTAAAACTTCTCCAACATACACATCAGTGTGCCACTCCGTCTTAACTAACACAAAGCTGCCATCATCACCCCATCATCACCCCTTATACAAATTTCTAATCCAATCTTATTCTCATGATTAGGGAAAGATGCCGCAATGTTGCCATCCATTTTACTGGATCGAACACGGTTGGTCGAACACCGTTGGTGTTCATATCAATATATATATATATTTTTTTTGTTTAATGTTCATATCAATTCTTTATTTTTGAAATATTGTTTTTTTGTAGAGATTATTTTGAAATATTGTTAAAACTGAAAACTAATGATCATATATGCCGGCGCGGGTACATTTTGTGGCGCGTCGCTTTCTGGTCCCAACTAAATTCATCCTAATAATCTCTGTATTATAGTATGTCTATCCTTCCTAATGGATGAATGAAATATGATACTACTATTATATAGTTACATGCATGTCAGAGGTCATTCAAAAATCGAAAAGTAAACTAGTAATCAAAAGAAATTATAAGGAGGTGTAAAAACCTGTGATTTCATTAAAAACTGGCTGCTAGGTGCCACCTAACCAAATCTTTTAAAACCTTCAATTTCTTATCAACAACAGTTACCAGATAATTGACTCGTGGAAAACTACAATACAACTTGTCCAATAATTTTATTGTCTTTGATTTGATTTTTTTTAAGAGGCAAATCAATTATATTAAAGATAATCTAATAAATAAGCATAAGACATGTTTTTTGGTAAATAAAAAGCACCATAGTGGCTAGGACCACTAAAAACAATAATAACATTCAGCATCTATAATAATACATAATGCCCAAATTAAAGACATATATCTTGAGTTCACTGAAGTCCACTTTATTTCTCCTACCTTTGCTGTTACACTTGCAGCCTCAGGATCCTCCAATACCTTCCAAACACATCTCCCTTCAAATTGCTACCCCTTTGCTTCATGTGTTTGATTTTGATTAGAGTTCTTCACATTTGGATTTTCCTAGTTAGTACACTTCAATTCGTAAGATGTACCGTAGAAGTTCAATTTTTTCACAATTTAACTAAAAGAAAGTACAAAAAAGGGATATTCCACTTGAGGTTTGTCTAAATGACAAACCTATTCTCTGAACAACACACACCCCTCTCTATTTTGTAAAATAGATGTGTGTCACTTAAATAAAAATTATGCTATTAAGTGTAAACTCTCTCAACAAATAAAAGCAGTGTGGTGTTAATTAATTTAAAGAATGTGCTATAAAAGTACCCTGAGAGAGATGAGTCCAATGTCGTCCCATATGAAATATCTAAAACATAATGAACGTGTTAACTAATTTTATTGCCTTTAATAGTAAATCATTGATGATTTGGTCCTTGGATTTGTTAAGGTAGATTTATTCTGGAGTGATCATTAAACATCTTTTATTCTCTCTATCTCTATCCATCCTTTACATATCAATATATCATATCTATCACTTATTTCTCTTTTATCTTATGAAAATCATACATTTAATACGATACAAATATGATACGACACCAATACGACGATACATAAAATGACCTATTAGCTAATTTTATAGAATTGTTATAAGTGGTGAATGTAATCTTTACCAAATAAGAATATGAAAAAAAGTAGTTTTTAGAGTAACTTAGTCTTATTAGTTAGTTTTCTAGAATTGTTATAAGTGGAGAATGTAATCCCAACCAGATATGAATAGGAAGAAAGTAGTTTTTAGAGTAACTTAGTTTTAACCTCTATCCTTTTTATATCTTAACAATTTGCATGTATCTATCATTTTTATGCATTTTTTTAGTCTCGTAGCTCAAACCCAAAATATTTAACATTCTACTAGAGTATTTAATGAATGTCTTCGTGAGCTTAACTCAGTCGGTAGGACAATGTACAATATATGTAAAGTCCGGGGTTCAAACCCCGACCACCACCAAAAAAAGAGTATTTAGTGAACACGCAATAGAAGACTTGAAACATGTCTTTTAAGCATATTGTTGAGTCTCACTTAACTTTGACTCAATCTAAAATCTTCATGACTCACATTTAATCACCGATCTTGAGAATGAATCAACTTTTCTTTGCTCAAATGTCTTTGTCTTAGATTAACCTTCCATCGACTGGGGTGCTTCTCCAACTAAATCTTAACCGCCTTATCTGTCTTTGTCGACAAACATGATAATTTTTTTAAATTGTGTCAATCAACTAATTTGATAATTTTGTATCAAAAATAACATTTTTTTTATTTAAAATTGCCTTAATTTCTTTACTAGATCACTTTTTACCCTAATTCTTCCACCTTCAACCCTTCAAAAAGCTCTTTTTTTTGTGTGTGTGTGAACCTTATGGTTCATAGAGAAAAGAGATCCTAGTGATTTAGAGTTTGATCGAAAGATAATTAAGTCTGACCTATACAAATTCTTTCAAATAATTCATTTTTTTTTTTAAGGAAATTCATTATTTGATATGATTCATTAGAGAAATGATATTTGAACAAACTATATTGTGACAACTTTTTGATATATAGCACTTGTGTGACATTGTGGTTGATGACATTGGCCAACCACAATGTCACAATTGTACAAAAAAACAAAAAAAAAAACTTGTGAAAGAGAGAGAGAAGAAGACCACTTGTGATATTGTGGTTGATCAATGTCACCTAAGTGCTATCCTTTTAGACAACTTTCCCTTTCATACTCATATGATGTACTTATCTCCTCTCTTCATTTTTCTTCCTCGATTGTTTTTGACCAATAATAAGAGAGAAAAGCAATGTTGTCATAAAAGTTGTCATCAAATAGTCGTTCAAACATCATTACCCAATTCATTAACCACCTGAGTCTAATTAACTAGTTAATTAAAGAGAAACGTTAGCGAGTGCACTATGATACTTTGAAGCATCCAAAATGATAAGATTTTATGAAAGTTTGTGCATTTATTGCATCAGAAATTAAAGTGTTTAATATTTGTAAAGAATAATTTTTTGATTAGAAATATTGAAAAAGTAGTCGAAAACATTCTTGTTTATAAAGCTCTCTCCAAAGACGTTTTTAATTAGTTTGAATGAGAGGAGTTGTATAAATTGCTCAAGGTAATTTAGCAAGAAAGAGAAGAGAAGAGTAGCAGCAAGGTGCACATGCAGATTGCAGAGAGACACTACACTTGGATAAACCTCACTCACTCAACCAGCCATTCCCTCTTCATTCACTCACACACAAGATAAACAACACAAACACAACGTTCCCTTTTTCTCTCCATCATCATCATCTTCTTCTAACAACAAAACAAAACAAAACAAAAACCTCTTCAGTTTCACTTTTCTCTTTTTTGTCTCTCTGTCATGGAGAGATACACGCTACCCTTACCACCTCAACAAGTTCACAACACTCTCACTATACCTTGGACTGAACCACAACAACAAGAATCTCCTTCTTCATGGTCCACACCTAACTCCGAACCTAAACACAACGAACAAGACATTGCAATAGCTATTGCCATGGCTGGTTCTTCTCTCCCTTTCTTCAAACCCGAACCTGATAACAACAACAACAACTTCTACAACAACAACAACAACGTTGTTAATGTTAATAATGTTATTCCCTTGCCGGATAATTTTCTCATGCACCAAAACACAAACACCATAGATTCAATTTCAAATCCACACTCTTTCTTCCACAACAATAGCAACTACTTCTTCAACAACAATAATACCAATAACCCATTTGAAATGGGGTTTGAAAATGGATTCTTTATGGGAAATAACAACACTTCAACTTCCCCTGTTTTCATGGGTGGGTCCCTTTCAGCTTCTGAGTTTCCTCCGAGTCTTGAACTCGATGCTGCTCCAGTACCACCTTTCAGTGCTTCGTTTTCTATGCCTCTTGAGCTAGCTCAACCTCAACAACAACAACATCAACAACAACCCACGACGCTGTTTCAGAAGCGTCGTGGGGCGTTGGAGATTCCAAGGTTGGAGACTGTTGGGAACAAGAAGAAGAGGAAGGTGGAGAAGAGTTGGGAAGAAGAAGGAAGCGGTGGTGGTGGTGGTGATGATGTTGATGATTTTTCTGAGTTGAATTATGATTCTGATGAGAATGGGAATGATTTGAATAATTCCAATGGGACTGTTGTTACTGGTGGAGATCAAAAGGGGAAGAAGAAGAAGGGGCTTCCGGCGAAGAATTTGATGGCTGAGAGGCGCCGGAGGAAGAAACTCAATGATAGGTTGTACATGCTTAGGTCTGTTGTGCCTAAGATTAGCAAGGTATGGAAGCAATTTATTTACAAACTATTGTGAAATTGGATCCTTTTAGAAAAAAATGTTTGAATCATATTTATATTAACTTCTATTAAGGTTTTAAATTGCGGTCGCAGTAATGGATTGTGATTTTTGATGTTGCAAAAATTGTTGTCAAATGTGTCTGATGTAGCCATAATCGCGGTCACATAAAAATAAAAATCTTATCTTGATGTCTTAGACAGAATTCCGGTCTCCTATAATTAGAAATGTCTCCTCTAATCAGAAATGCCATTGAATAAATAGTAAAATTAGTTTTTTTTTTCTTTCAAAAAACATAACATTTTTGTGGTAGTCCTTGATTTGAATAATAGAAATCATGAAGGGAATTTTATTTATCAAACTAGTTTTTTGAACATGTATTTTGTTGGTCTAATTAGTCCTTGAAATGCTTGTGTGAAGAATTATTTGATTTGATTAACAAAATACACATTGGAGGTTTTTGTTAGTAATCTCAATTACTCAAGAACTAATTTAACTGGTCTTAAAAATTTTGGTGACTAATTTGACTATTTACTTGATGCCATCTTGTTGCTTTTGTTTGGGGAATCTAGTCTTTGGGAATCTTGTTGCTTATGTTAATGGTAGCGTTGCATTTCCTTTATGTGGTAATTAAAAACTTAGGAAGTAAAACATGCTAATTTTGGGTATTTTCATTTGTTCATAGATGGACAGGGCTTCAATACTCGGAGATGCAGTTGACTACTTGAAGGAGCTGCTGCAGCGGATTAATAATCTTCACAACGAACTGGAATCAACTCCACCTGGCTCATTGCTGCAACCATCTGCAAGTGCAAGCTTTCACCCGTTGACACCAACTCCGCCGACCCTTCCCTGTCGAGTCAAGGAGGATCTATATCCTGGTGACTTGCTAAGCCCCAAAAACCAATCTCCCAAGGTAATTTTTGTTTCCCATTACACAAATTTGTTGTAAGATATGTCAGATTGCGGACAATGTAACTTATTGTCACGAGTCATAACTACTTTCATGTTGACGAGTAACATGGCAAACTAGTGCACATGGATGCAAATCATTTGCATGGTAATTGAGGAAATTGTTTAAACTTTTGAGTTTATGAAATTTACAGGTGGAAGTTAGGGTAAGGGAAGGGAGAGCCGTCAACATTCATATGTTTTGTACTCGCAGACCAGGACTTTTGTTATCTACCATGAGGGCTTTGGATAACCTTGGATTAGATGTTCAGCAGGCTGTTATCAGTTGTTTCAATGGCTTTGCATTAGATGTGTTCAGAGCCGAGGTATTAGTTCTTTCTCTGGTTCCAAGCTTCACTCAAATATATCCATCATAAACCTTTCTTACATTTTACTATGATGCTTGCAATTGATGTTTATTTGCCTTTTTAGGTTGTTTTTTTGTGAAGCATTTTGAGTTCCACTGACTATTAAATTTCTACCATTTGAAGTTCTGGTGTTGATTTAGTCTTTTTTGTTTCTTAGCAGCAATGCAGAGAAGGCCAGGATGTACTCCCCGAGCAAATTAAAGCAGTGCTGTTGGATTCAGCGGGCTACAATGGTTTGAACTGAATGAAGTTCCTGATAAAATGCTACCCTTATAGAGGTACTAACCGTAGCTGCTGTAGCTTGCTGTTTGTAGATGCATTGCTTCTTGTTCCTGTTAGTAAAGGTCTGTGTCTCCAGGTCAAGATCAGATAGAATAGCTTAATCTGTAGGGTGGAGGAGATAGGTCTTATACTTTTCTCAATTGTGCTTATGACAAAAGCAAACTTGTGTTGTTGAATTTATGATCAAGTGGTGGAATGAATTGTTTTATTTATTTTTTTCTTATCCATTTTTCTATTAAGTTTTTTGCTTGTTGAATTTTTTATTGTGATGCACCTTGGCAGAGTCCTGAAACCAGAGAATATCCTCTTTGCCTCCAAACCCGAGGAAAACCTTTTCACTTTCTTTTTAGTTGGAAAAAAATCTTGGCACTTTTAAAATTAAAATACCTCTATCAATATGGTGTAACTCTAGCTGTAAATATTTGGGTTTCCTAAACATGTGACGAGGTATTTAATCTCTAATCGATATGTATGGAAAAAAAAATAGGTGAAAAAAACCTCGTATTTTAGAAAACGGATTATGCTACTTTAACGTGAACATTTTAATTTTAATTTATAAAATTTATAAAATAAAGGGATCTTAGTTGATGATAAGAAAATCAACAATTTGATATTATGTCTACACACATAACAAAACATAAAAGAATTAAAATAAGATTTTTCCCTCAATGTCTACACTAAAATACCTCATCAACATGGTGTGAAAGGAATGGTAGATTTTGGATCATAAGTATGTGATCATTTTAATCTCTTGGTGTATTTGTTAGCATTTTTCAAACTTAAATGAATAAAAATCCTGAAAACAACACTGGTAAACAACAGCATTCTTTGCTGCTGCAACCTTTAAGGATCAGTAATTTCGTTACTTTAGGTCAAAATCATTGAAGTATCTAGTAGAAGTGACGTGAGGACTCTGAAGTCTCATTACACGATCTTTCCAAATCATTCATGATACATCCATTTCATCACTTATGTCAAACCATTCGTTACTATTCACACACTCACAACACAAGTAACTTCATAGAAAATGCATAACTTATAAAGATTTGCTGGATCTCATCATAACTAGTACCTTCAATTAGTGTGTACAAATTGTTCCTCCTAATTGAGCAAAACATACATAAGTGGCACAACACTATCAATAGTATCAAGGTTTCAAATGGCAGCTTATGATCATTGAAATTGTGAATAATTGTATTGAATTATTGCTGAGACTTAAACACTGTTGATGTCTAGATCCAAATTGCAGACACAAACCTTTTTTGAAACACTTGTTAATTAGTACTATGCTATAAACACTCCTCAGCTGTCTTCAGGAGGAGCATGGTCATATATATTACACAATTTTGTCTCATGGTTGGTAACGACAAGCTAGTAACAATGTACACTTACCACAATTCATACTAGTACAGTACACCACAATGGTGTCAAAATAAATTGTTTGGACAGCGATAACCACTCAACTCACGTCGGCAATGATTTGTCAATGTCATTGGTTGAAAGCTTTAACATATAAAATATAGTGAATCTTGGATAAAATAAGTTTTTTTTTTATTATTATTTTTTTTATCTAGAAACAATTAACATGATGCTTTAAGCCTATCGAGACTAAAATTGTGATTAATTTGCAAAATAGTAAATAATGAACAAAACAGTATACAATAGTACATGATAGTACTTTCGACAAAAAATTGTCTTAGCGAGAGACAAAAATTGCTATTTTTGTCTAACCTCTTGCTACTTATTTTTGTCTCATTCTTGCAACTTGTTTTTGTCAAGTCCCATAATCTATTTCTAAATCAAATGAAATACAAAAAATGTTGTGTCCAATCTGATGTTTTTAAACAAATCAAACGCCCCCTGAAGAGGAAAACCAAAAATTATTATGCGTACAAATTCCTTTAATATTTTTTTCTAGTTAAACTAGTTTTTTGAATATGTATTTTGTTGGTCTAATTAGTCCTTGAAATGCTTGTGTGAAGACTAATTTGATTTGATTAACGAAATACACATTGGAGGCTTTTGTTAGTAATTTCAGTTACTTAAGAACTAATTTAGCTGAGCTTAAAATTTTGCTGGGCCTGATAAAATGCAACCTTTATAGAGGTACTAACTGTAGCTTGCTGTTTGTAGATGCATTGCTTCTTGTTCCTGTTAGTAAAAGCCTGTGTCTCCAGGCCAAGATCAACTCGATTAGCTTAATCTTTGGGTTGAGGAGATAGGTCTTACATTTTTCTCAATTGTGCTTATGACAAAAGCAAATTGTGTTGTGAAATTTATGATTAAGTGGTGCAATGAATTGGTTAAATATTTTCTTGTCCATTTCTGAAGGGTTTGATCTCTCACCAATGTGCATGAAAAAATATTTGTTGAAAATTAGTCTACACACTTGCACACAAAGACACCTTAGTAGTGAAAATACACGGTGTTTAAAAAGTGGATTAGAGTCTAATCATTAGACTACTTCAAAGCAAACATTTTAATTTAGAGAATAAAGTAAGGGATTTGAGTATTATTTTTTTTTTGAACAAAAGATCCTTGCAAAGAAAGAAGGGTTTATATAATAATGATAAATGCTAACATGTGTTCTAAACACATATGTCTATATTAAGGAATTCAATATAGAATATTCATCTTAAAAATCGTGTATTTAATTTTTTAAAAGTTAAAATATTATTTCAATGCAAAACTTCCATTTTTGTTTTCTTTAACATGTGTTCTTAGGACCTTATAATTATTTTGTTAAACACAGTTTATCAAAATCATTGAAATATATCTAGGAGAAATGCATATAATATCAAGCTTTTGGTGCTAAAAGAATTGTCAGATCTTATCATTAGTTCTTTTCATGAATAAAAATATATTGTTACTCCAAACTGAGAAAATATACATAGGTGGTACAACACTATCATTACTATCAAGGTTTCAACTTCAAAAGGCAGTTTGTGATCATTGAAATCGTGGAGTATTGCAATGATGCTAAAGCATAAAAAAATCTTGTTTGTCTAGATCTAAATTGCAGCCACAGTCCTTTTTTGAAACACTTGTCAGTACTAAGGCGATGCTTCGAAAAGATGAACCTACACAAAAAATCTTTACGCTCAAATAATGGCACGCACAATTCCACAATACTGTAGCTTATATATCTAATCCTCCCGTTAACCCTTTTTGTTTCAGTTACATCAATAAAAATATGAGATGAAGACCTTTACTAAACAAAAATATTGCAAATTGTAATAACACATCAATCAGACCATCTTTCCTTCGAACTCCTTAAATTTTAAATTTTTAAAAATTTCTGCTACATACAGTCCTCGACTGGCATTTGGAGCATGGCCATGCAGATTACACAATTTTGCCTCATTCATGGACATAACTGCTTTCATGATATATGTTGTTTTTGTATTTTAAAATCAGAACTACTACCAAAGGAATTACCGGGGTGAGTCACGACCATGTCGCTTTCTTTAAGACGTCTCGCGGCACTACCCAAGTTTGTGCAAGGTAGACTAACAACCACGCCGTCTCTAGGATAAAACGGCCCAGATCACTGTTACGATTACACACTGCACATTATATAATCGCTCGAGATATACACCTCTAGTATGGTTTAATCGTTCGATTAAGACCACTCAAATACGGTACGTAGCCGCTCTATTCGAAACCGAAAGGGACAGAAAGGAGTAGAAGGAGAAGAATGACTCGTCAACACAAGTCGAAGGGAGAAGCACAGGAAGTATGAACTGTGAATTTCGGTGTAAAGAATGAGTGGGGCGAGCTCTCCATTTATAGGGAGAGTTAGTAACAAAAAAACGAGAGACTTGGGATTAAGTCGGCTTAATCCTTAAGTAACCGCATTTTGTTTCTTAATTGGATATATCCAGAAAATTCTGGACACGTTTTGGGTTTCAGATTGGTACGCGTAGCGCTTTCAGATAATGACTAAATTAATTAATTTAACATTTTCAAGTGACAAAAAAATATACATCATTTTGACCCAAACCTAGGCCCGGACGGACGGCGGTGTCGTCGCGCATGATATATATGTTTTGGTAAGCGCTCACCCGTATATACATCATTTTGACCCAAACCCAGGCCCAGACAGACGGCGGTGTTGTCGCGCATGATATATATGTTTTGGTAAGCGCTCACCCGTTTACAAAAATGGGTACCCCAAGGGCACACCCTTGGAGGTCACTCTACCCTTATATAAACACTTACTAGTTGGTGTGGCTCACCAATGTGGGACATTTTTAAGTCACACACATACACTAGTTCTTACATTGTGTTTTTTCCTTATCCAATTTTTCACTAGATTCAACTAGTGTTCCAACAATATAGTAAAACACGGTTCCGGATCGTCTCCCTCAACCGGAGAATCCAGTCAAATCTGTGCTACTTGTTTCCCACTAAGGAATGTACATAGGACCCTCCGGTGAGAAGTGATTGAGCTGTGATGATTTACACTGCACTCTCTCAAGTGAAAATTTCATAGGAGGGGATCCGTTTCCAGTAATACACAGGTAAGGACAATCATGTAGCAATTATTAATGTAGATTTTCTTATGGTGTGTTTGGATCTAGAAACCACGACAACTGCAAAACTGCGTTCTAATGTCATATTTTTCGGTGAATTCCAGAAGCTAGGAATCCCGACTTCTACTAGACGCTTGTCTATTAATGTTTTGACGCGGAAATAGACATTCTTCACTGTATCACAATTCATGCTATCAAAATGGTGTGACGATATATTAGCCACACACCAGAATATGATTAGTCACTAGCTGAAAATTTTAAAATATACATAAAACCAGTGCTCTTGAATTAAAAAAATAATTTATTATCTAAAAACACATAACTAACCATTCAAATTATAAACACATGCTTGAATTGTTCCACAAATAAATTGAGTTTGAGTTCTCATAAACAATTCATTTTTAGTGGATCTCATTAACCACTAATTTCATACATATAAAGTTGTCAATTCGTCGCGTCGCGTCGCTAAGTATCAAGATGTTTAATAAAAAAAGGGTCATGCTAACCCTCGCCTCAGAGACATCAATTAAGAAGAGTGCTTGTACATAGACAAACATAGGTGACATACACCCCTTAAACCCCCACACATAAATGCAACATGTGGCAGTGTGGGTCCAAAATAACTACATATCATTTGTTACACATTACCAAAATAGGAACTTCTACTGTACACTCGTAAATTGAGGTGTACCGGTACTCTTGCTTCCTAAATCTATAAACTAACGATCAATTTTATGAAATAAATAGTTATTTGTCGGCATTTATATTTTAGAAAATATGATTTCATAAGAAAAACACATTATTCATTGTTTATAAGAATCATAATAATTTTTTTACATATTATCGTATAAAATAATCAAAGTTCTCTATTATGAGTGATAAAAATTCAAAAAAAATTAATTTTATTTCGTTTACGCTTTTGATGAATAAGATTTAATCATTATAATTATAAATGATAAAAAATAATATTTTTCTTCAAAAAGCAACTCAGTTACCATTAAAATTAAAAGTTTGGTGTACCGGTACACTCAAATATATTGGGTATACAGTAGAATTTGCCTACCAAAATACCCTCCCACATAGGGGTGTCTACAAGAGTGGGGTCAGAATCCTCTCCATTTGTTCCATTTAGAGAGATAAAGACACATAAAAAATAAAAAATAATTAATGATGGTGGGACCCACCACTTATTTTTTGTGTCTATCTCTCTCCAAATTGCAACAAACAGATAAATTTATAAATTGAGAGGATCTTGACCCACAAGAGTGGTATGAAAAAATGTTTCTATCTATATTTTCCCATTAAGAAAGTCAAAACAATAAAGTTTTAAAGATAAAAATAACACTTTTTAGAATTTCGAGGAGTTGACTGAACAACTTTCAATGCAATACTACTCCCTACGTCCTGTAATAGATGACTCATTTGAAAATGTGCAATTTTGACCTAACTTATTTTGATCATATTTTTCTACTAATATACAAAGATAGATAATATCATATAAGATGTCGTTAGATTCGTCTCGATAAGTATTTTCAATATATCAAATTTTCATAACTTTTTTTAACATATTATTCAAGATATTTAAGCTCAAAATTATGCAGTGACATGTGTAATAGAGTCAACTGTGTCATGTATTATGCGACAGAGGGAGTACTATATTTACTTCCCTAACCAATGTCTAAGGGACATCAATTAACATTTTCCATAAAAAATAATTATTTTCAATTAGATAAAATCTTAAATAAATTTTATTGAAAATCATCTAAAATTATTGCAATCTACAAGACATTGTATTTTTTTATAATTTTCTTCTGTCCTGAAATAATTATTGTATTATTTTTTATTTAAAAAAAGACAATTATTGTATTTAATAATGTGCTGTCATTTAACGACACACAATTGTCGTTTAAAAAGTGGGAGTTGAATAAAGAAAAAAAGTACAGCCGCCGCCTAGGGAAGTAGCAGAGTACTTTTAGCTGCCATTACAGTCGGTTACCAACAATTTTAAGGTACTTTGTCTTCCTTAATCACTCCAATTTTGTCAAATCTTACGTTACTACATTTTTTAACCTTGTTGTTTTTTTCAGTTCCAATTATTTACCAAAACAAGTAATCCTCATTTCGAACAATCATGGCAACACAAGTGGGTTACGTTAAAAGCGTATTCCCAGTAGCAACTACGCGCAAAATCTCACATTCTGAATCATTTTTCTTGCCGTGTCGAATCGGGTACACAACTCGTGTTGCTCACGTCCCCCTTGTGAAGAAAGTGTCGAGTGATGCAGTTAGAATCAGTTGTTGCAGCAACAATGCAAGGGAAAGTGATTTTGGGGCTGAGAAGGTAGAGGAAACTGAAAAGAGTTACAGTGTTGTTATGAAATTTGGTGGGTCTTCTGTTGCCAATGCTGTGAGGATGAAAGAGATTGCTAATCTGATATTGAGTTTTCCTGAAGAGAGGCCTATCATTGTTCTTTCTGCTATGGGAAAAACTACTAACAGACTATTACTGGTATTTCTTTTCTATTTGTTGTCTGTTTTATATTTTTAAGGCTTAATTAATTGATTTTTTTTAGTTTCAGGGTCGGTTTAGATATATAAACAACTTAATTAAGAGCTTATATATAAGCTATTGCTATAATAAAAAATGTATATACACCAATTTTAGTTTTAGGGTCTAGTTTGATAAACAACTTAATTCGGCGCGGATGAACACTTACTATATAGAAGCTATTTCTATAGTACAAAAGCGAATATGATCAATCAAAATGTTTTCATATAAACCGTCATGGAGAGCTTATAGGTATTAGCTGAAAACAACCTATGGACATGTCATAAGCTGCTTTCTTACGCTCTCCCAAACACCATGTCAAATGCTTATGCTAGTACATAAGCTTAGATAAGATATTCAAGTCAATCCAAACACTGACTTAGTGCGTGTAAAAAATTATCGGATTCAATCCTGAAACATAGGAAAAGTTGTTTTTGTTTCTAGTTATGTTATACCTTGAAATTCAAGAGAAATTAATTTTGTTCTAGTTGATTTGCTTTTAATCATTGTAATGTACTAATGTTTGTCATTATAAGAATAATCTCTTTTTGGTATGTGAACCATGCTGATTTAATTCCCTGAAATAAGGGTTATTTCCAACATAGACAAATATCACGGGACTAAAACCAAAACAATAAGGACCAAAAGCATATATCCTATGATTTAGGGGTTTAAGGCTGACTAAAATTTGTAGGTGCTAAGTCGGAAAGTTGTATCTTACATGAACTAAAAAGTTATTTAAGCCTATTTTTTTACATTAATTTGCAATTTGCAATCACGGTTTCATGTGATTGCTGCAGCCATTGCAACTGATATGTTGTGGCTCTGCAATTCAAAACCCTCAGCAAGAGTCATGGTTTTGTCTTGTCAGGCTGGAGAAAAAGCTGTAAGCTGCGGAGTTACTAATGCCGATAGTATCGATGAGCTCAGTGATATAAAAGACTTGCATCTCAGGTCTCGAAATGGATTATCCTTTTCGTCGTTCCAAGTGCAGTGAAAACCCTTTCATTGAATAAACAAAGGAGATTCACCTTTTTAATTAACTTATGTGCTCTCTCTTTGTTGCTTTGTATTCAGGACAGTGGAGGAACTTGGAGTTGACAGAGATATTATTTCAAGTGAGCTATGTTCTTTCACACTATGGCATTGTTTTTACACTGAACTAATTGTGTTCCGTAACTGGAAAGTTATATTTATGCATTTGTGTGTTGCTCCGTTATGCTTATGGGTGTTGATCTTCTGTTTGAATGAATATATCAGTTTATTCATAATGCATACTCCCATGCTAGTTACAGCTTGTTTTACTTTTATGTTTAGTTCCAATTTAAGAATTATCATATGAATATTCATACTTTATTGTGTATCCTGTAGAAGTTTGCTAAACTGAAGAGCTTACTTTAATATGGTTGCTTGATCTTGAATGTGCAATTATGATGATATGCTGGTAGTATGCAAGACCAGTCTTTTTGGTCTTGAGATTGGCAATATTTTATGTAACAAAGCATTTAAATTTTGTATGCATTGGGTTAAATGATGAAACTGGTCCTTTAATGGGTGAGAAGATGTTGGATTTTGTAATGGGCAGAAATGAGATACCATAGTTTGAGCTTGTTATATCATGCTAACTCTACATATGCATTCTTTCTTCTCAATATGCATGTTCAGTTAATTTCCATTTGTTTGTACTCATATTTGTGTATGTTATGTCTTGGTGTTGGGTGTTGCCATGTTATCAGAACATCTAGAAGAATTGGAGCAACTTCTGAAGGGGATTGCTATGATGAAAGAACTGACTCCACGGACTCAAGATTACTTGGTTTCATTTGGAGAGTGCATGTCCACTAGGATCTTTGCTGCATATCTTAATAAAATAGGTGTTAAGGCTCGTCAAGTATGTTTCTCTTGTTTGCATCTATATTCTATAATACATATTGCAGCTAAAAGATTTGGTTTTTTAATTTCTGAAGAGGATGTTCTAACTCTGGATCCTGATCATATAATTTGTTTCTAAATGCTAATTTAATGATCTGGCAGTATGATGCATTCGAGATTGGTTTTATAACAACTGATGACTTCACAAATGCGGACATTTTGGAGGCAACATATCCAGCTGTTGCAAAGAGGTTACATAGTGATTGGGTTTCTGATCCTGCAATTCCAATTGTTACAGGCTTCCTTGGAAAGGTCTTTGTATTGGCTTACATTTTTTATGATTATTCTTCCCCCTGCCCTGCTCTTTCTGATTTTTTGGGTTTTTACATTGCTAAAATAAGAAATTCACAAATACAAGTGTAATATATTGAACTTCTTGCAGGCTCGGAAATCATGTGTAAGGACAACATTGGGTAGAGGGGGTAGCGATTTGACAGCTACAACAATTGGGAAAGCACTAGGACTGCGAGAGATTCAGGTTTGTTTATAAAATCTTAGTTGGGGTGCAACATCTTGTCAGAATTTCAGGGTACTAATTTTACATATTGCATGAGTTGTTAAATTTAGGAGTTGGTATTATCTGGTTATGAAAAATGCAAGTATCTCTTTGACTTCGTATTCACTAGTATGAACTACTGAAATATTTTATGCATATTTTCCTTAGCATGTAGACTAAATGAAGATAAAAAGAAATGGTTAATCTTGGTTCCTTAAACAGGTATGGAAAGATGTTGATGGTGTGCTAACCTGTGATCCAAATATATGCCCACAAGCACAACCTGTTCCATATTTGACATTTGATGAGGCTGCCGAACTTGCATACTTCGGTGCTCAGGTATCATTATATTCACATAACTTTTTTTTTTTCCTTTCTCTCTTTGCAATATACAATATGCCATTTCTTTTATATAGAGGCATTTGTAGAGTAAAGGCAAGAAGACATTGTTCCACATAAGATGCAAAAATCAGAAATGGCTCATTTTATGTAGTGGATAGGCAATGAGTTTGGGAAAAGTTGTAAAAGAATCAACGAGTCCGTCCCAACTTTACTTTCCCAAAACTAATCAAATAATCAATTCCCAAACTAGTATTCCAATTGGACAAAATATAGATTCACAGGTGAATTTCCAAGCTTTTGTGCGAGTGATATTGTCATTACTTTTTCAGTTAGTCATGTCTTCTCTCTAATTTCACTCTAGGCACTGACATGACGTGGGATCAAATGGCTTATACCTAAAGAATTGTGATTAAGATCACTGTTCCAATTTGGATGCGGTCAAATGCCAGCTACCGATACCCCTATTTAGAATAAAACATTCAAGAAAAAAAAGTATTTTGGGCTTATTAACTAGGCTCTCCATATTATCCCAGACTTGTATTAATAAAGGCTGATCTTCGCATTGTTTCTGGGTTATTTACCCAGCTTCTAGTAAAGTTTACATCACTGTCTTGAACAGGCACAACATGGTTATTGGATTTACAATTGGTATGATTTTGACCTTGGGACATTAGATTAATCTTGTGTGTGGATTATATCTCTAATTTGCAGGTCCTGCATCCACAGTCTATGAGACCTGCTAGAGAAGGTGATATTCCTGTTAGGGTTAAAAATTCCTACAACCCTAAAGCTCCGGGTACCCTTATCACCAAAACAAGAGACATGAGCAAGGTTTGTAGAAATGTGTCTTGGCACACAGAAAAATTGATTATCTGAAGTATGACTAGTCAATGTTAACTTTTCTTATTTCCAATTGCAGGCATTATTAACTAGCATAGTTTTGAAACGTAATGTTACCACGTTGGATATTGTAAGCACCCGCATGCTTGGTACGGTTGGGTTCCTTGCTAAGGTAAGAAAATAAATGACGGTGACACCTATCCTCCTTGTGGATGAATCCTTTTCTGTCTTCATGTTTCCATATTTATGCAGGTGTTTTATCCTTTTCTGTCTTCATGTTTACATATTTATGCAGGTGTTTTCAATCTTTGAAGATTTAGGCATATCAATTGATATGGTAGCTACAAGTGAGGTTAGTATTTCCCTGACGTTGGATCCGTCCAAGCTGTGGAGCAGAGAGCTAATTCAACAAGTAAGCCGTTACTCCCATTCATTATTTTGTTGAGTTCCTTCCTTCAATTATTTGTGAAGTCAAGTTCTTTGTTTATTTTTTCAAACTTTGCAATATGAGGCTATTATGGGTGCAATTTTTTTAATTAAAATAAACATGACCTGGCTGGTAGTTTTAAACGCTTGACCCAGCCAGTTATTGATGAACTGGCCAAGACATCGGTTATTTGCATGCACAACTTTTTCGTTAAGCACTGAGAATTTAACATTGGTGGAATGGTGTCATTTGGTCGATGTAGTATCTCCCATCTAATGGAATTGTGTTGTTTTTGTTATTGATTTCCTGATGGTCTTATAAGATAACATCTATCAGTTTGACACAACTTATTTTTTACTCTAAAAAGAAACAAATGCATGCACAAGTCAACCCTTGCGTAATTCTAATCGGCTGTCATTCTTTTCCTCTTTCCAGGAACTTGACTATGTTGTTGAAGAACTGGAAAAAATTTCTGTGGTGAATCTCCTAAAGAATAGATCCATAATCTCTCTCATTGGAAACGTTCAGATGTCGTCAAAAATACTGGAGAAGGTTTTGTATTGCATTATTTCTATTTGAATATTTGTCTACAATTTATTATTAAAAAGTTTCGTTTTAAACTTTTAATGCCCAGAGATGCTATAATATCACTATCTGGGCCTTCTGTTCTGTCCCTCCCATCCGCTTTCTGTCTTGGGGATATGATTTTTGTTGATGATGCATTTTATTCCTTAGGAGCGCCTTTGGGCTTTGCCAAAATCAGCATATGAATAAATTCTGTGCTTTGTTAAATGGCATTTTTCAAGCATCGGTTGATTGGCATCAACATGCATATGCTTTGCTCTTTTTATTTACTGGCATTTTATTGCAGGCCTTTCAAGTTCTTGGATCCCTTGGTGTCAATGTTCAAATGATTTCTCAGGGTGCATCTAAGGTATACACTTTATCAACTATTGAACTATGTCTTTCATCTTCTAATTGATCATCTTCATCCTAGGAAATTACTAATCAATTTAAGGCCTTTCACCCTCTAATTGATCATCGTCACTAGGAAAAAAAGTTTTTTTTTTTGGTATCCGTTGTTCCCCTTTTCATCTTTAGCCAAATGAAAGTGTCAGCTAGGTGGTAGAGTTGACCGTGTTATCCGAGTGTCAGATACTGAAATGGAGCGTCTGGCGCTTGTCGTATGAGTGTGATATGTGAATATGCGCCTCTGTTATAGGACAGAGAACCTCCTGAGAATTAAGATGAGGGGAAAGGATTTACTTCTTGAGAAATGCTAGCAACACACATTTTAACACACACTTTTCAACACACTCTCTTTGATTGATTAAAATTCACATGAGACCCACCAAATTTATATGGGACCCACATGATTTGGTGGGACCCATGTGAATTTTAACCAATCAAAGAGAGTGTGTTGAAAAGTGTGTGTTAGAATGTGTGTTGCTAGCATTTCTCTTACTTCTTTGATAAAATCCAATAGAGATAGTACATGGCCTTTCTGACAAACACACAACAAACTTATGAGTCATCATGCTTCTAGAATAAGCAATTAAATGATTAGATAACAACAATGATCAAATGGCAACATAGTCCTTAAACTTCTTAGGCTTGTCAATTGCTCTCTTGGTCCTCTCGATCCCGTTGGGCCTGGCTTGCTCTTCAACTCAGCCCATTTCCTCTTTGCTTGTATCATAGTGTCGGACGCGAACACATATTAGGAACTCAGCCACTCTTGTGACTTGAAGTGTTGGTGCTACATAGATCACTAGCAATGACTTGTATATGGTCTTGTTGTAGACTTGGCATGTGTTAACATTAACATATTTTGCATGTAGGAGGGACAGTCAAACATTTCGTCATTCATAATTCCTCGCTGGTTTTTGTTGGCTGTATTGTATAGAAATGAATTACTAGAAAATTGCCAGACAAGCTTAAGACACATTTTTACCACTCGGCAATGTGACCTCCAATATTATATGGAATTGTAATGTTGGGCAGAAAATAGCCAACATGAATATTTGAATATAAGCTCAGTCATTGCTGTAAAATGTTTTTGTTTTCATATATGTTTTTTGTTCCTGTTTGTTTCACGGCAGGTTAATATCTCATTAGTTGTAAACAACGACGAAGCAGAGCAGTCTGTCAGGACTCTCCACAAAATCTTCTTTGAGTGTGGCAAGCTCTCTGAATTAGAGAATGGATCCATACCTGAAAATGGTTCTGTTCGTGCATCATCTTAAGGAGGATATTTTTATTTCAAGTTCTTCCAGCAATACTCCACTATTTAATTGAGATGTAGCATATAAATTTTATTCACATTATGTGTTAAAGAAAATTTTGGTCCGGGTCTGGGTTGAGAGGAATGACTATAAATATTTTATGTTCTAGTCTTGTTTTTTTTTTTTTTTCTTCTAGTAACCTAGTGGCTAGAGCTCACACAATTAAATGTGGAGAAGTGGGGTGTCCGGGGTTCGAACTCCGACCCCTGCATAAATTATGTAATGTCCCTACCAACTGAGCTAAGCTCATGGGGACTGTTTTTTCTAGATCATATATTATTATTTTTTGGTAGCCTACTGCAGAGGGAGTTGGCTTTCTAGAACGATATTTTTAGATCTTTTAGCAAATGTCTTTAGAACACTTTGGAGAGTTGATGAAAAGTATATTATTTCATACATTAAAATGTTTAAAAAATTGGTAGTATTTTTTTTTTACAACAAAGTTGATAGTATTATCATATTTGTCGACAATTGTTATTGTTTTTACATGTTTGCTTTTCAAGAGAAAGAAATTTATTTTCTTATCGCAGTACTTAATGTTAGATGCAGCAAAAGGATCAAAAAAACAGTTATGTGATGATAAAGAAATAAATAAAAAGTTAAGGAATCATATAAAAGGAAGTCATATTGACTATAAATTTGTTCAACATAATTACAAATTATTTTAGATATGAAGACAAATCGACCTTGAATAGTGTTCACATAACACATCCTATTGCTATGGAGGCTAGAATTCCGAACCCGAATTGATGTGGATTGGTTCAATCAAACTGACATTTTAAAAAATTAAGAAATTTCTTATGGGATTTAGCCGGAGACAAATCAATAGGGTCGTTAAAGTTTTAACAAAATTTATGTTAGCTTTCACATGTTTAGTGATGTACCGTCATGTTTTTGTACTTTGATAGTAAATGAAATGAATTAAGTTTGTTTGCCTATAAAAAGGTATTATAATAATTGTTTTATTTTTACACTCTCAACATATAAAGGACAAATAGTCGTTTTTGTCCCATCATAGTATCTAAATGTATCAACAGTTTAAAATAGTCTTTGACGTCAAAATATTTCGTTAAAACTGTCGTATTAGTCCCTTAATATCCTTACTTAGTGTCACAATCCATATACTTACTCATTGGCTCTCATATTTGTTCTATAAGGGGGCGTTCGATTCACGGGTGATTAATTTATGTCCAGGAATAATGTTTCCTGGAATTAATAATTAGAATCTTAATCTTGAGCACCTTTTTAAAAAAAGTGTTTGGTTAATATTTATCATATTTCTGGGATTATTTATAAACATGGGGTATATGGGTAGTTATCAGGTGATAGTCCTCGTGAGTTTAATTCAGTTGATAGAGACAATGCATAATATATGTAAGGTCGGGGTTCAAACCCCGACTACCACAAAAAAAGAAGTTATCAGGTGATTACTTCATTTTTATCATCTTCATGGGAATATATTCCCACCCATTTCCTTGGGAATAAAAACATGGAAAATAAGAAGTTATTTATTTCATGGAATGTTTTATACCTTGGAAATAATTTTCTAACTTTGAAACAATCATGGGAACCCATTCTTGTAACTTCCATATTCCCGAGAATCATTTTTTTGATCAAGTAGTCTACCAACGAGCTATACTTACGAGACTGAGAATCATTTTTATAACCATGAAACAAACACCATCTGAAATAAGTTATTGTCCGCGTTTATGGACTATTTTAACACTAAAAAGTATTTTAAAATTTCAATAAGTAGTTACCATTACAAATATAAAGATGAAAATGAATTATCCCAAATATAAATGACAATTAGCAAAACAAATGTACGATATTAAAGGACTGAAGAGAAGGGTATATTCGTCAAATCAAATATAAATCATATAAAAACCCTAAACAACATTCTAGGGTTCTGCCTCTTTTCTTTTCACTCTCTTCTCACATATCAACAATGGCTTGCACAATCGATTTCCGTCACCTCGATGAAGGCTTCGGCGGCAAAACCTACAAACGCAAACGCGAACAAGCCCAAGCAATCGAAGACGCTAAGATGGAAGAAATCGTATCCATGGAAACCGACGACACTGCTCCTCCACCATCCAAGCGATCTGCCCTCCCATCCTTATCAGATCCAAACAAACCCACCTTCTCCGCAGTCTCCTTCGGCGCCCCGACCTACGACGGCGTCATCGCCGGAAAAGTCTCCGGCAGAAAATGGAAGCAGGTGCGTACTCGTCGCGCCTCAGCTCTTCAGGTGAGTAAGAAAGGAACTACGTTTGAGGAGAGAGCGAGAGAGAAGAGGATTAAGACGGCGTATAAGGAGAAGATGACGGAGTTGAAAGAGGCGATAAGGATGAATAAGGTGGAGAAGAGAAAGAAGAGAGAAGAGAGTGAGAAGAGGAAAAAGGAGAATGTTTTGAAATCTGGAACCAAGTTTCAGAAGATTACGAATCCCAAAACTTTGAAGAAGATTGCTAAGTCTAAGCAGAGGAAGCAGCTGAGGATGGTACCTGATGATATGATTAAGAAATAAGAGGGTTTTTAATTATATGTTTGTTTTTAATCAATTTTGGTGGTGTTGTTGAAATTGATGGCAGATTTTCTAATTTGTTGATTTTATGCTTCAATTATCATTATTATAACATGTTCTGTTGTGACTATGAATGTTATGTTGATTATAGTTTCTAGGGTTATGATGATATAAAGTATTTGGTTTCACGTTTAGATGCTTTAGAAGTGCTTTTCAAATTCTAGAAGCAATTCTTACTCTTATAAAATCATGTCAATTTGGGACTACAAGCAATTCTATTTGAAGCTACTGGTTGTAGGAATAGAATTGAAGTAATTAGTGAACAAATTAGAATGGTTGGATAAAAAACCAGACAGGAAGGGAATTGGATGATGATGCTTGAAATGGTAAATGGTCTCAAGTTTTATTTAGTTCTGAAGAAAACGATGAAGTGTTTAAAACTGTTAGTTTTGCTCTCTACAAATGGGCAAACATTAATTCAGAAGGTTAACTATTTGATATCTCTATTTGCTCCAATTTGCTGCAGCTATCCCAGCAATTTGAACTGCAGCAACTTTTTCATTGGCTTGCAACATATATAAAGTTTATGCTTTCAATCTTGATAATCAAAAGGGTTAATACATTTTAGGTACCTATAGTTTATCAAAATGAATATTTTTGGTCCTATTTTAAATTGCTCGTACTTTTTTTTGGGTACTAGTCCTTGTACTTTATAAATCAATGATAGATATTTAGTCCATATGTTAGCTTAAGTGTCAGGTTGAACATCTTCCATATGGTTCTCTCTTTTATGCGAATGTTTTTCGGGTGGTGGATTTGCAAGGGTGTTGTGAGACATAAACTTCTGCTGTTGCCTTCCTTCACTCTTCAACAACACGTGAAGTTTGTAACTGTCCGCTGCAACAATCCAAAACTGAACGAACCAAAACATAACTCTCATTAGTCATTACTTACAAGTTACTCTCAATCGATCAAAAACTGAGTTTTAAGAGGAAAAAAGGGGATAATTCAGTTCACATGGTAAGAATTGTACCACGCTACAGGCTAAATATAGACAGGTGCCACATATCAAACGCAAAATCCAGTAGAAAAATAAGATGAGAAAGATATAACTAACGTTAAATGTAATTTTTTTTTGAATATAGTTATGTGTCGGTGTTGTGCCCGTGTCACTGACATCAACACGTGTTGGACACCGGACACGGCTTCAATGTGAAGCATTGGTGCTACATGCAAGCTCAACGGCATCCTCAACCTAATAATTTTATCTATGTATAGATATGAACTGAAATTCTACTACATATAAGTAGTGCAGAGCAGCCTCCTACAATCAGAGGTATCGCCCTGTAAACCAAACAACAAAACTAAGGAAAATATATTTACAGATTTATGTAGAATCGATTGATATAAAATCTAAAAATTGTATTATGACCGGGGCATGTGCAGTTTACAGCTACTATATATTAGTATATCAAGTAAAAAAATTCAATCTGGTGAGCAATGTTGCAACAAATCATTTTGTTTTAAGCTTATGTGACTATGGTACGGTATGGAGTGATGTTTTATATATGACTTTAATTTCCTACAATTTATACCATGAAGTTATGGGAAAGGGTGATCGAACGAAGAATAAGAAAGGAGACTCGAGTTACGGATAACCAATTTGGTTTTATGCCTGGGAGGTTGACTATGGAAGCAATTTACTTACTTCGACGCGTGATGGAGCGATATCGGACGGATAAAAAAGACTTACACTTAGTTTTCATTGATTTGAAAAAGGCGTATGATAGAGTACCGAATGAGATTTTGTGGAAAGCTCTGGAGAAGAAAGGGGATAGGATTGCCTATATTAGGGCTATCAAGGATATGTATGAGGGAGCTTCGACTAGTGTGAGGACACATGATGGGACTACCGAAGACTTTCCCATTACAATAGGAGTGCACCAAGGGTCAACCCTAAGTCCTTATCTTTTTACTTTAGTTTTGGATGTACTGACGGAACACATCCAAGAGTTAGCACCGAGATCTTTTTGCAGATGATGTAGTCTTGCTTGGTGAGTCGAGGGAGGAAGTGAACGGGAGGCTAGAGACCTGGAGGCAAGCCTTAGAAGCGTATGGTTTCCGCTTGAGTAGAAGCAAGACAGAGTATATGGAATGTAACTTCAGCGGAAGGAGTAGGTCTACCTTGGAGGTGAAAGTTGGAGATCATATCATTCCCCAAGTTACACGGTTTAAATATCTTGGGTCCTTAGTACAAAATGACGGAGAAATAGAAGCAGATATAAGCCATCGTATTCAAGCTGGGTGGTTGAAATGGAGAAGAGTCTCAGGTGTTTTGTGCGATAAGAAAGTACCACTTAAGTTGAAAGAAAAGTTCTATCGGACAACAGTCAGACTGACATTGTTGTATGGTACAGAGTGTTGGGCGGTTAAGAGTCAACACGAGAATCAAGTAAGTGTAGCAGAGATGAGGATGTTGCGCTGGATGAGTGGTAAGACTAGACATGATAGGATTAAGAATGACACCATTAGAGAGAGAGTGGGGGTAGCACCTATAGTAGAAAGATTGGTAGAAAATAGGCTTAGATGGTTTGGGCATGTAGAGAGAAGACCCGTAGATGCCATGGTAAGAAGAGTAGATCAAATGGAGGAGAGTCAA
>Ga0315915_1002155_pt1 | contig 24616 bp, 11 predicted proteins | sample MpolbnodulesMG_FD_207738 | JGI IMG/M metagenome (GOLD analysis project Ga0315915, IMG submission 207738) | Medicago polymorpha root nodule microbial communities from Los Angeles, California, United States - branched nodules | ecosystem: Host-associated > Plants > Roots > Nodule | place: USA...
TTCCATCAAGATTCTCATAAACAAATGCATGCTTCATTATGGATTCGACTTGTTGCGCTTCCTCAGGAGTACTGGTGAGAAAGAACATTGAAGAAAATTGCCAGCGCCGTGGGTACACCTATCTCTTTGACGCTCTGACACGAAATAGGGCGTTTGGACATTATGCTCGCATTTTGGTTGATATTGACTTGTCGAATAGGGTATCTGATGAAATTCTAGTCGAAAGAGAGGGTTTTGCCTTCAAACTGGAAGTACAATATGAATGTCGTCCATTTTTTTGTCGTCATTGTTTTGTCATTGGACACAACATTACGACATGCAAGTGGCTACATCCGAAAGCTGATAACGAAAAATCTAAAGTTGATGACATAAGTAAGAAGGTTACCCATCATTCTCGCAGTGACAAAGGAGCTTCATCCTCTGGTACTTTACAGTATGTCCCAGTTGTTCCACAAGCTTCAGCCAGCAATGTATTAATTAAAGATTCTGAAAGGGTTGTGCCAAAAGATCTTTCATCCAGCACCTTTAGCTATGCACTAAATAACGTCACCGACTCAGTCCCTCAAGGAGCGCTTCCTATACCAACCATTCATGTGTTAGATTTGGTGACTGTTGATGAGCATGATGATGAGAATATTTCTGAAGATGAGGGGATGGAAAATACGGTCTCTAAGGAACCTGTTATTTCTTCTTCATCGGTCTTGAATGTTGAACACGCTACTATACATGATGATAATGTTTCCCCAGCTCAAGTTACTCCCTTGAATATTCCAAGTATGGAAGCTCCGGCTGCCGCTGCCCTTGCTGATACTGACACTGAATTGGCAGCAGCTCAGACATCCGCACAACAATTTATGATGTCACCTACAGCTACTGCAGCTTGTGTAGCGATACCTTCAAAATTAAGTGTTTGCATCTAGTGTGCATTTGATAGGCAGCACCACCACATCCCAGAACGATGTCCCTTTGCAACATGTTAATTCAAAAATTCAACATGATTTGGAGCTTTGGCAACGCATTAAAGAGTACGACAAAAAAGCGGCATAGGAACCATTCACTGCGGTTTTGACGAAGAAGCAAAAACAAATGATGAGGAAGGAACCTCTTGATGGGAAGCCTTCGTATAGTACCCGCTCTAAGGCACCCTCTCCAACTCCCCAATGAATTTTTTCTACTAGAATATTCGAGAGTACAATGCTTGTCATCGGGGAGTCCAAGTCATTTCATCTCACATCTTCAGAGAAGGCAACTGTTGTGCTGACAAGATGGTGGCCATTGGACATGCGGCTCACGACACAATTTGGTTGACTACTTTACGCCCAGCTTTGAATGCTGATTTTTTTAGGGACAAAGTTGGTCTTCCTAATTACAGATTCCAATAGTCTGCTGTTTTTTCATTTCTTTCTGTTTTCGCTTTTCTTTTCTTGTTTCGAGGGTCTTGGCCTAGTCCCCCCCTCTTGTACATATTTCCCCCCTTTTTTTAATAATATTTTGAGTTTGGCGGCATAGGATTGAGGTTCTCCGGGGTCCCAACCTAGTTGGGATGTCGGTGCTTACTCTTGATGTTTGTCCTCACTCCTGACTTATCAAAAAAAAAATCGATATTATAAGCACTTTTGGACCTACAACCTCAATGTTTTTTCTTTGACAAAAATCTCAATGCTGAATGGTCTCGTAAACACTTTTTAATGAAGTTGATTGAAAAAATGAATAACGCTGTAAATATTTTATGACTTGAAAAACTAATTTGTAAAAAAAAAACTTAAACAACCAATTTATAAAAATAAACTACTATATAACTATCCATTTTATTTTATTATATTTAACCCAATATTTAAGAAGTAACATTTAATAAAATAAACAACAAAGCCAATATGATTTAGTCATTAACTTTTCACGATTTCAAATACTAATATCATGTGAGTTCAATGTAAAGTGACAGCAAAGTGATTTTTTATCTGGTATGTATGGAATTTAGATTAAAAAAATGTTCTTTTTTATCAAGCAGTATGACTAGAAATTCAATTTTTTCTAGTCAATAAACGGGGTATCCTTCCTTCCTTCAAAAAAAAAAAATACGGGGTATCCGGGTTCGAATCTAACTATTGCATATATTATGCAATGTCCATAACAACTAAGTTAAACCCACAAAACTTTTTTAGTGTGTAATTATTTGTTTTTTTTTAGCGATAAAAAAATTATTACAAATCAATCCACTAAAGAGGTAATCACGCTAACACTGATAGTTAAATACACGACTCTATAGATGAGTCAACTCTTTCCCAACTGAATCAACATTTATTGATTTTTTTTTTTTAAGTTTGAATGTGTAATTATTAAAATATATTTTAACATGTAGTTAACAAAGTTTTGAAATGTTTTAATTAATTAAGGATTAAAGTAAAAGCCACATATAATTATTTAAGTCGATTTGTTTGACTCAAATTTAACTTATAATAAGTAAAACTTATATATGATTTTTACCATTTCATACATGATTCATTTTTAAAATAAGATATCCACATAAATTTTATCTAATAAAACAGAGGGTGTTAAAAAAATAATGTTTATAATAGAGCTCTTTTTATAATTAGAACCAAACATAAAGAAAATTTGATCAAACTATAGAACAAACATCAAGAGAATTTAATCAATCTACAACACGTGAATCTTTGTGAGTTTAACTCAGTTGCAGAGATAATATATGATATATATAAGATTCAGGGTTCGAACCTCGGACACCACGGAAAAAAACTACAAAACCTGAGTTGATTGGTGAAAATTATTGGGATCTATCTAATCTAATCTAATTAAGGGAAGGAGAATGATATGATTGATGGTTCAGATTCAATGCTAGGGTCAAAGTAAGAAACCCAAAATGGCAATAAAAAAATAGGAATAGGGGTTGAAGTTGAGGTGTAGTAGTTGCATTATTCTATTTGCACCCTACCATTCCATTCCCTCCCCTCTCCTAGACATCCTCTTTTATTTCCTTCCTTCGTTGTCACCCATCTACCCCCAAAATTCTGTTTCTTAACGCCGTTCTCTTTTTGTTTTTCTTTCCCTCCCCTGGCCTTTTTCGTTTCCCTCGTTTCTCGTAGATTCCTTTCGAAAAAAGTAATTATATCTCAAACACCTAATTCTATCTCATATTCAAACTTTGATTTACTATGTTTGCAAGATGGGGTAAGAATAGGTCAGGTCGAGTTAGATTTTGCAAGGTCTGTCAATTTTTTTTAAAGCTTAAGCTTGGTTTGCGGCCTGACATAGACTTACTTTTTAGACCTGAGTCTGACCTTCTAAAAGGCTGATACGGCCTGCTAGCCTGTTTAAAAGTCTATTTTATATGAACATCTTTAAATAAGCAATGTGATCTAAGTTTAAATAGACTAGTGAATTAATATATCAATTAGATCAAACTCTCTTTTGATAATCAACATGAGTTTTTAGAGAATTTAACTATATATTGTATCATATTTCAATTCTAGTTTATAATAATACATTTAAATATGCAAAAAATTAATGTATACTAATAAACTTAAATTACTGAAAAAGTTAACAAAATTTTATTTTAATTCGAAGTACAAAATGTAATATAATAATAAATAATATTATTCATATTTACTTAAATAGGTCGACCTAATAGGCATGAGAGGCTTTTTGAATGGCCTGACCTTTTAAGCTAAATAGACTTCTAAAAAAGCCTAGGCCTTCTCCATTTAAGAAAAAAGTCTGGCCTGGCCTGTCGTAGGCCCGTGTAGGCCGGCCTGACCTATTCTCATCCCTATTTGCAAGGAGATCGCTCATTTTAGTATTGGTATCGTCTAAATTTTAAGGGTGTGTTTGGATTGAGGATTTAGGAGGGAAAAGTAGGGGTGAGAATAGGCTAGGCCAAGTCAGGTTTTGCAAAGCCTGAGTCTGGTCTGTCAATTTTTTTTAAAGTCTAAGTCTGACCTTTTGAAAGCATAATACTGCATGCTAGTCTGTTTAAAAGTCTATATCTTATGAACATCTTTAAATAAGTAATGTGATATAAGTTTAAATAGACTAGCGAACTAATAGATCAATTAAATTAAACTCTCTTTTGATAATCAACATGAAGTTTTAGGGGATTTGACAATATATTGTATCATATTTCAATTCCAGTTTATAATAATACATTTATATATGCAAAAAATTAATGTATACTAATAAGCTTAAATTATTGAAAAAGTTAACAAATTTATATTTTTATTCAACGTACAAAATATAATATAATAATAAATAATATTATTCATGTTTACTTAAATAGGTTGACCTAATAGGCTTAAGAGGCTTTCTGAATGACATGTGGCTTGACATTTTAAGCTAATTAGGCTACTAAAAAAAGCCTAGACCTTCTCTATTTAAGAAAAAAAATCTGGTCTGGCTGGCCTGTTGTAAGCTAGGTCGTAGGCCTCTGTAGGTCGGCCTGACATATTCCCATCCCTAAAGGGAAGGGTGGGGAAAACTCACTTTTATTTTTTAAATTACAAACAATGTACAATATTTTTTAAAAATAAATTAATTGTTTTTGAAGTATTATATGATCATTTATCATGTTGTTAATTCAATTTTCTAAAAATCATTTTATAATGTCCGTAATTTAAAAAAGTAAAGTAAACCCTCACCTCCTTTTCCCTCCTAAACCCTTCATCCAACACACCCTAAACGCTTAACATTTAATGTATTAATGTTGATATTCTAATTTTTTATATTAATAAAAAATGTCACCATTTTAGGGGAAAAAAGTTTCTATTTTGGTCTCTTAATTATAAGTTTTAAACATTTTGATCCCTTTTTTTTGCTTTCCATTTTAGTCTTTTAAGATATATACATTAAATATTTTGACCGTTTAAGTTACAAACATTTAGGGGTGTATACAAGTTGGGGTTGGATCAGTTTTGGCCTATTCCATTACCCAACTGATTGAGAATACTACGGGTTGAGTTCAACATGAAACCCATATTTAAATTGATAAAACCAAACTGAAGCAACCCAGTTTGAACCGGTTGGTTCAAATTGGGTTTACTGATATCAAGTTAATTATAAAAAAGTTTTCTTTAAGGAAATAAAAATTAAAAACAGTACCATCTTTCAATATACAACCGTAATTCATGGATAATATCATTAAAACAAGAGCAGTGCTAATATGAAGAAAGATTTTATCACGATTTCTTCCCGAAATTAATGTTAGCCAGTAAAATTTGTGTCTGACTGAAAATCATGGTATGCTGGGTGATATATATTTTATTTTGATGAAACAGTAATCAAATAAAACTGAAATCTAATGATTAGTGTTCTGCCATGTCATTTTGGAAGGGATCATGATTTCACTCTCGCTGGACATAACATTACGCTTAAAACAATTGTATAATATTTGTCCTTTGATATAGGTTTTAATGTTTGTACACAATTTAGTTTTAATTTTGCTTATGCTTATGCACGGTTTTTATGCACTTTGCTCAACATTGAATACTTCCGACAAAAACAGTCAAAATACTAAATACTTGACATGCTCGTTGTTTATATACTGGTTCAACATTGGTAGCACCAACACATCAGGAAAACTAGTTTAGAACAGCCGACAAATGCTAAAATTTACTATGTTGCGAAAGCTGAATACGAATAAACGGGTTGTGTAATACCTAAGGCTGACGAGGGAGGGGAGTAGTCGCCGGTGCACAAGGCATGAGAACGTGTGGCTCCTGACAGCTTCTAGAGGAACCGAATCGCATCGGAATGAGAGGGATCCTGAGGCCATGCAGGTATGAGACTGCATGGTTAAAGGAAGACTCATAAGAATTGTTGGGTACTACCTATATCAACAAGATGCATCTTCTTTTTGGTAGCCCATTCCATAAGAACTCCACAGTTAAGTGTGCTTGACTTGGAGTAGTCTTTGGATGAGTGACCTAGTGGGAAGTTTCCCCGTAAGCGTGCGAATGAGGACAAAACACGCTGAAAAGACATGTGTTGGTTTGTAGGGTCAGTCGACAATGCGTAAAAGCAGTCTGAGATGTTACAAATGGTATCAGAGCAGACCTCTCCCAGTGCAGCGTGGTTCAGGATGAACCAAGCAGAAGCTGGTGGGCATGTAATACCCAAGGCTGACGAGGGCGGGGAGTGGTCGTCGGTGCACAAGGCATGACAATGTGCGGCTCCCGACAGCTTATAGAGGAACCGAATCACATCGAAATGAGAGGGATCCTGAGGCCATGCAGGTATGAGACTGCATGGTTAAAGGAAGACTTATAAGAATTGTTGGGTACTACCTATATCAACAAGATGCATCTTCTTTTTGGTAGTCCATTCCATAAGAACTCCACAGTTAAGTGTGCTTGACTTAGAGTAGTCTTTGGATGGATGACCTAGTGGAAAGTTTCCCGGTAAGCGTGCAAGTGAGCACAAAATATGCTGAAAAGACTCGTGTTGGTTTGTAGGGACAGTTAGCAAATGCTTAAAAGCAGTGTGGGATGTTATCGGTTGGGTATGCTAGTACGTAAACCTAAATCCAATATCCAAACCATATTTTAAAAGTCAAATACATGACCTTGATACATATAAAAATTCCGAAGGCAAAAATACATCAAGAAACTAAACTATTAATTGTATCAACCCAACTAAGTTCTTCTACGTATGATCAATGGCTATGAATAATAAAAGATTCATAATCTTTACTTGCATTTATCCTAAAAAAGTTATTATTAGTGTTCGTTCACTTCGACTATGGGCGTGCCACCTTGATTTTAGACGGCAACTTCAATTGATAACAATGATGTTACTGTTTATCCAAATATGATATGTAAATAATGAATACCTTATGATACATTTTTTTTCTATGGTGATCGGAGTTTGAACTCTAAACCTTGCATATATTATGCATATATTATCATACATTTGTTTTGCAGACCTTACCATACGTTATTTCCCTAAAAAAATATTTGTTCATACATTATTTGTATTTTTTATTTAAAAAAAATTAGAGATGACATATTAATAATTTATAATTTATCTAATCCATTTAAGTTTTACTTTAAAAAAAATCTTTTTAAGGAAAATAAATGTAAAAAAATTAATTATAAATTATTAATATGCATAGTTGTACAAAACTAGTGTAAATATGTTAATATTGAATAAAGTTTAACTATTTTCATAATAATTGTTACATTTGTAAAGAATTACTCCAAATAGATTGTCACTTTTAAATTTTTAAGTAGTTCAATGACTAAAAATTTACCTTTTTAAGATGAGTAAGTGGTATTCTTTCAAAAAAAAGAAAGTGGAATGTCCAAAATTAAAATTATTTTCCATTTTTTATTGATGAGGTAGAACTTTTACTTTGTACTACCCGCACTACTGTGTTTGATTTATGGACATAAATGATAGATGATTCGATAACGGAAACATGATAGCAATGATCTAATGAATTTTAAAGAGACTCTACTACCATTTTAGAAATTGAGGTTGAACCTAATACAACTTCATAAAACAGATTTGTAAGGTGATGATTGCCCCTGCTTATAAACACATTGTCAGACTATTTCCCATTCGAAGTTGAGTTCTTAGTCGTACTCCTATAAAAATAAGAAGAAAGAAAAGATAAAATAATTAAGGTGACGGCGTTAAGATAGATAGATAGATGCATGTGCGTGTAGGGCTGGATAGAGAAGGAGAGAGAGACCGAAGCCTAAAATTGCCGTTTCTGTCTCTAACAAGAGAGAGAGTGTGTGTATGGGAACAAGCAACAACAGCACACAACACAACAGAAGACAGTACAACATAACATAGTGAAAATTAATAAATGATGGAAGAGAACTACAAACTTTGTTTTGTCCTTTACAGACTGTAGTTACTTGCTCCCACCAACAAACACTCTCCACCTCACCCCCATTTCTTATTTTCTTACTGTTTTTCTTATGGAAACTGTTTTTTAATTAATATTCTCATTAATTATTACTCTAATTTAAGATTTTCTTTTTTGGATTAAATATATGAATTCTCACCTCATCCATTTCCTTTATTATTCATAAAGTGACTCGTATAATTTGTGCTTGTATTGCAAAAGTGACTCGTAAAATTGTTTGTGCTTGTTTAACATACATAACAAGCTTTTATAAAATATAAATAAATATAATCAATTAGATTACATATATAGAAATTTAAATTTATACTAAATTTTATATGTATTTTTTTTACAAAGAGGGTTAAAAAGAAATTTTATGCGCTGATCATTTATTAAATATGATGGTAATCCTCAATATGCTAAGTTTAACGGGTATAAACATTACATAATATATTATGCAGCTGTTAGAGTTCAAACATTGAATTCCTCGTTTATTTATTATAAAATGGTGAATTACTAGTTACTAAACCATTCAATAAAAAAAATACAATATGTAAAGATTAAATTTTGAATTATAAATTCACAAAAAAGGAAACAAAGTTGATATTTACTCTCAACTTAGGTTGATCATTCTTTGATAATTATGATTATGATATTATAATAACAAAAAAAATAAAAAATAAAAACAAAAATGAAACCCTATAGTGCTACACTACACTACACTGAACTTTCTCTCTCTATCAAACTCTCCTTCCACCTCCGTTCAACGTTGATGTCAACCTTCTTCTTCTTCTTCTTCTTCTTCTTCTTCTAGGGTTCATCTCTTTTTCTCTCTTAAAATGAATCACTAAAACTTATCTTATCTATCCACATTAACTCCGATGAATCCACCACCGTACTTCTTCTTCTTCCTCATTCTCCTCTCATCTTGCTCCGCCACTTCACCGGAGCTCCGATCTCTACTCGAATTCAAAAAAGGCATAACTCCAGATCCAGAAAATCCAGCTCTCACTTCATGGAACCTTTCTTCTCTCAGAAACGACAACATATGTCCACGTTCATGGACAGGAATCACTTGCGACGACCTCACCGGAAACGTCACCGGAATTAACCTCAGCAACTTCAACCTCGCCGGAGAGTTAAAATTTCAAACACTCCTCGACCTTAAACTTCTCAAAAATCTCAGCCTCGCCGGAAACAGCTTCACCGGAAGATTACCTCCGTCGTTAGGTACAATTACTTCTCTCCAGCATTTGGATCTTTCAAACAACAAATTCTACGGTCCAATTCCGGCGCGGATCAACGATCTTTGGGGTTTGAGTTACCTCAATTTCTCTCATAACAATTTCAAAGGTGGATTTCCAGCTCAACTCAATAATCTTCAACAGCTTAGGGTTTTAGATTTGCACTCTAACAATTTCTGGGCTAGCATTGCTGAATTAATTCCGACTCTTCACAACGTCGAGTTTCTCGATTTGAGTCTAAATCAATTCTCAGGTGGACTTTCACTTACTCTTGAGAATGTTTCATCTTTGGCGAATACTGTTCGGTATTTGAACTTGAGTTATAACAAATTGAACGGTGAATTTTTCTTAAATGATTCAATTGCATTGTTTCGGAACTTGCAAACTCTGGATTTGAGTGGTAATTTGATTAGAGGGGAACTTCCTTCTTTTGGTTCATTGCCTGGACTTCGAGTTTTGAGACTAGCGCGTAATCTGTTCTTTGGCTCCGTGCCTGAGGATTTGTTGCTGAGTTCAATGTCATTGGAGGAATTGGATCTTAGCCACAATGGATTTACTGGTAAATTTTTTCTACTTTTAGGATCACTAGGTAGTTAGTGTAGGTATAGTGTAGCACTGATCTCTGTTTATTTGTCATTTATTTATTTTTACTCTTGTTTTGGTTTGTATGTTTTCATGTTTTGTATAGACAGAATTACCACTATTTATAGCTCGAACTATGCTTGTTTAGTATTACGTTTAGGAGCATGCAATGCAATATGCATGTTGGATTTGAAATTTCTAATTAAGAGAAATGATTGCAATTTGGTCCATCTACTTAAATAAAATGAAAAGTAGGGTAACCGAAAATGGCACCAGTATGCATCTGATTTTGTATTAATGTGCATGCACATGCGTTTAGTGTACGGAAAAGGTGCATTAATGATAACGGGAAGCGTTTTCGATCATTGAATTTTTTCCTGCCACGAAGGTCATTGGCGGGTAGTGCACGGGGGTAAATGTTTTCATGCACATGCGTTTTAGTGTACGGAAAAGGTGCATTAATGATAACAGGAAGCGTGTTCGATCATTGGATTTTTTCCTGCCACGAAGGTCATTGGTGGGTAGTGCACGGGGGTAAATGTTTTCATGCGCATGCGTTTTAGTGTAGGGAAAAGGTGCATTAATGAGAATGGGAAGCGTTTTCGATCATCGAATTTTTTCCTGCCACGGAGGTTATTGTTGGGTAGTGCACGGGGGAAAATGTTTTAATGAAAGTTTATAAATTCCATTTTGCACGTGGCTTGAATAGTATCAATGAGCTTGCAAATAAATCGACACAACTGCTGTCTGTCGATTGACATAGAGAGAGGTCGAACAGAGGAACGGTAGGGAGTGATGTTTAATCTTTTGTGTCATACATTTCATCCAGTAACACTTCCTTTGTGAATGGTCTTCCTTACCTTCAATCAGGCATTATCTGTTTGGTGTCTTTAACTCTTTGTATTTTCATTTTAATTTTTTTTCTGAAAAAATTGACTCTTTGTATTTGATTGAACCTTACTGTGCTTGGTGTTTGGCTCATTTCTTCAAGTTGGGTGTTTAATTCTGAACTGTCTCGTCGTTTGCTTAATTCTTTTAGCACATAACTTTTTCTTCTCAATTGGTTTATCTTATATTTTTCTGTATGGATACCTCTTGTACATCACTTGCTAGTGGCTTTCTGACTTTATTCTGCTCGCTTTATCATATTAAAACCTTTTTTTTTTCCTTTTGAATTAACATGTTTCAAGTTAGATTACCAATTTCATTTAGCAGTTGTCAAATAAATTTTCATGAGGATCTTTTGTGTATAAATGATTATTGCATCATGGTTTGTAAGTGCTCAAGATTTTGGGGATTTAAATTATTTACTAAATAAATGTCAGTAAACTCAATAATGTGTTAATTTATTTGCATATCTTTACTTATGTGCAGGCTCAATTGCTGTAATTAATTCCACCACTTTAAATGTATTGGATCTTTCATCGAATAGTTTATCAGGCTCACTGCCAACCTCTTTGAGAAGATGCACAGTCATAGATTTGAGCAGGAATATGTTTTCTGGCGACATTTCTGTATTAGGGAACTGGGAAGACACTATGGAGGTTGTTGATCTGAGTTCAAACAAGCTGTCAGGATCTGTGCCTTCTATTATAGGGACATATTCAAAATTGTCTACCCTTGATTTAAGTTTTAATGAACTTAATGGATCCATTCCAGTTGGTTTGGTTACTTCACAATCGCTGACAAGACTGAATCTTTCTGGAAATCAATTTACAGGGCCACTTTTGCTTCAAGGTTCAGGGGCAAGTGAATTACTAATTTTGCCTCCTTTTCAGCCCATGGAATATTTTGATGTATCTAACAACTCGTTAGAAGGTGTCTTACCTTCTGATATAGATAGAATGATTCAGCTCAAACTGCTGAATCTAGCAAGGAATGGCTTTTCCGGACAGCTTCCAAATGAATTGAGCAAACTTATTGATTTGGAGTACCTCGATTTGTCAAACAACAAATTTACCAGAAAAATTCCTGATAAGCTTTCATTTAACTTGACTGTATTTAATGTGTCCAATAATGATTTATCTGGCCCTGTTCCCGAAAATTTGCGGCGGTTTCCTCCTTCATCTTTTTACCCTGGAAATGAAAAGCTAAAGTTACCAGATAATGCCCCTGAACATTCTGCACTGCCAAATATTCCAGATAAAGATAAACATCATAGTTCAAAGGGTAATATCAGGATAGCAATTATCCTTGCTTCTGTGGGTGCTGCTGTGATGATTGCTTTTGTTTTATTGGCTTATCATCGAACACAAGCAAAAGAATTTCGTGGGAGAAGTGATTTTGCTGGCCAAACTGCTGGAAGAGATGTTAAGTTAGCAGGACTTTCAAGGCCTTCCCTCTTCAAGTTCAATACAAATGCTCAACCCCCAACATCTTCGTTGAGCTTTTCAAATGATCACTTATTGACATCCAATTCAAGATCACTTTCTGGACCACAGTCAGAGTTTATAACCGAAATTTCTGAGCACGGCTTGCCGCAGGAAGTGGTAGCAACCAGTTCAGCACCTCCTAATTTGATGGACAACCCTCCCATGTCATCTGGAAGGAAGTCTTCTCCTGGTTCCCCATTGTCGTCCTCACCACGCTTTATCGAGGCTTGTGAAAAGCCTGTGATGTTGGACGTATACTCACCAGATCGACTAGCTGGGGAACTGTTTTTCCTGGATTCTTCACTAGCATTCACTGCAGAGGAGTTATCTCGAGCTCCGGCTGAAGTTCTTGGTAGAAGTAGCCACGGCACTCTGTACAAAGCTACTCTGGACAATGGTCATATGTTGACTGTAAAATGGTTAAGAGTGGGGCTGGTCAAACATAAAAAGGAATTTGCGAGAGAAGTTAAAAAGATCGGTTCGATGAGGCATCCAAACATTGTCCCATTACGAGCATACTATTGGGGGCCTAGGGAACAGGAGAGGCTTCTTTTAGCTGACTACATTCATGGAGACAACTTGGCCCTCCATCTCTATGGTAATAGTTAACTTTTCCGTCAGCACATCTCAAACCCCCACTTGTCTTTTTTGTTTTGTTTAAAATTTGGAGAACAGTAAAAACAGCACACTAGGAACTCTGCCTAAGTTTTGTTCTTTTTATTGGTAGCATTTATCGTGTCCTATAGTTATCATCTGCATTGTTCATGCTGGAGTATTTACATGACAATAGCTTTTTGTATAGTTAGTATAATATTAATACATTGTTTGCACAGAGACCACTCCCCGGAGATACTCGCCATTGTCATTCAGCCAGAGAATAAGAGTTGCAGTTGAAGTTGCTAGATGTCTTTTATACCTTCACGATCGAGGGCTTCCCCATGGAAATCTGAAGCCAACAAATATTCTGTTAGCAGGCCCTGATTACAGTGTTTGTCTTACTGACTACGGTCTGCACCGGCTAATGACACCGGCTGGAGTTGCAGAGCAGATACTAAATCTAGGAGCACTCGGATACCGCGCTCCAGAACTTGCTTCTGCATCCAAACCACTTCCATCATTTAAGGCCGATGTTTATGCACTTGGGGTGATCCTAATGGAATTATTAACAAGGAAAAGTGCAGGCGACATAATATCTGGGCAATCAGGTGCTGTTGATCTTACAGATTGGGTTAGGCTGTGTGAGAGAGAAGGAAGGGTAATGGACTGTATAGACAGAGACATTGCAGGTGGTGAAGAATCCTCTAAAGAGATGGACCAACTGCTTGCAACATCTCTCAGGTGTATTCTCCCTGTACATGAAAGGCCTAACATCAGACAAGTTTTTGAAGATCTCTGTTCCATACCATCGGCTTGAATTTTTTGTACATGTGTCTGGGGATTAGGTTTTTTATTTTTGGTTCCTTGACCCATTGTTATTTTCTGATTCTTTGTACTCATATCTTCTCTCCTCCTTAATTGGTTTCAGGCCTTATTTTGGGCTAATCATCATATTCTTTTCTTCTATTATTCTCTTTTTCTAGAAAGATATTTCTTGTAAAGCGACAATCATCGATTAATCGACAGTATTGGTGTTTAATTTGAAATGAGATGTTTGAATTTGAATTCTTTTCTCTTAACCTCTGGTGGAGTAGTTTCTTTTCCATTGTATTTCATCCTTGAAGTCTTCTGTTTTTTTGGTACAACCTTGAAGTCTTTTATTGATATTTTATTTTAGTTTAATTTTTTGATTGATTGTACTTTGGGTAAGTGTTCATACAAGAATTGCTTTAAATTTTAACCCTTTCAGTTAATTGGACAATTGATAAACTAGCCATTTCCTGCCAACCAGTCAAAGGGGTTTTATAAGAGCATCTTAGGTGGCAACATTTTAAGAGTTCATTATGGCTGCATATCCACTACAAGTTACCTCCATTATGGCATATCATACTTTAGCAACTCATCTATGTTTTGCTCCAATAGTAGATTTTTAAGCAATTCCCTTTTATAATTTTTATTGCACTTAACCTTCAAGTAATTATCAAGTAATTCTCAGTTCTCAAGGTATCTGGAAAATAAACTTTTGAAACCTAACTTGCCAACTCAGATTTATTCTAATGAAAAACCATAAGTTAAAGAACTGTTTCACAAGGCTATATAATCCTGTTAGAGATGCTATAAGACACTTGACTCGTTTCTAATATGTAGTACACCATGAGCTCATTCACTCGTGCTAACATGTAAGAACACAAGCTTATCATGAGAAACATCTTTTTTTTTATAAAACTTGAAGTTGCTCCAGTTTTGGCCATGCATTACCTGATACAACAATTGTTCTAAAACGAGTGTGCATGTATTATGAACCGATTAAGATAGCTACTTTTATCCCTCACTCTAGAACAAAAATATATTATTTTTCATCGCATCTAGACGAGTCAATATTAAAAAAATGGTGTTTTTCCATATTTTAGTTAGCTAATCAGGATGGAAGCGGTTTTTAAGAAGCAGGGAAGGGCTACTACTTTTTGGAGGATTTTATACGGTTTAGATTCTATAATCCGAACAACATAGGATGCACGAAAAATCAATAAAATGGAAAAAGAAGGAGTTGGAGAAAAGAAATTATCCCAACTCAAAATCCCAACTGATACGGTTAGTAAGTTGCCAAGAGTTTATAAGATGCAAAATAATTTATGCAGCAGTATGCACTTTTTCCTTATAATAGTAAAAGGGAAATTATGTACTCCGTTATTGATTTGTTTGATGAAGATCAGAGAAATTTCGTAGTGGTTCTCTGAGAAATGTCGCCAAAGAAGAATGGTGTTTGCAGACATGTTAGCACTCCAACACAGGTCAGTATGTGAAAGAGGTGGATTGTGTGCGAAAATTGGATGAATGAAAGTGTATATTTGAGCGTGACGCTGAGTCACGCTTATGTAGCTGAGGATGTCAATAACTGCCTCTGTATTTTCATGGCGTAAATCCTAAAAGCTGTTAGAGATGATTTTGACGGCTAGGATTTGATCCTAGTGCGCTTCTGTGCAGCAAGGTGCACATGGCTTCACGTGCATGCTTATTTCCGAATATTATGGGCCTTGGTTTTATTGGGCTGTTCGCAGTAAATATTTTGATGGTTTGGAACAAGAGTATTACTTTTTCCACCCTATGTCTTACTAGCGTGCCTTGTAATTTTTTCGAAAATGTCTTGAGCAATCTGGATTTTAAAATCCGGACTAGTGTTTTCCTTTGTAATAGGGTGAAAAAAAAAAGAGTTTTTCACCAATTCGGATTTTGTAATCCGAAAATCTCAAAAAATAGGGCGCGCTATTTTTTTTTTCCTTTTCGGATTATATAATCTGAACACCCTCTAAACGCCATTTTTCATGGTGCTGGTGCTGTCCGGATTACGTAATCCGGACAACACCAGCACCAATTCTGAACATGTTTATAACATGTATAGTCATTTTAAGGACAATATTAATCTTCTTAGCTTTCATCCTTGTATTTTTATGATCAAGACTTCCTTAGAAGAGACTTCTTACGGGACTCCGCCCTCATAATCCAAAACTTCATCGTTTAGACCTTTTTTTCGTGGTGCTGATGCAGTTCGGATTACGTAATCCAGACAACACCAGCACCAATTCTAAACATGTTTGTAGCATGGATAGTCGTTTTAAGGACAATATTAATCTTCGTAACTCTCATCCTTGTGTTTTTATGATTTTATTTGACATTGAAAAGACCCCTTTTTTGGTTGTTTTTAAAAGCAAAATTCAAAATTGTTGAAATGGGAAAGATTATGATTGTTTACATAAGCATAGTCCGGATTATGAAATTTGAACTCGTCCGGATTATGAAATCCGGACTGCAAAGGGGCATTTTTAGAAAAATTACAGGGCGCACTAGTAAGACATAGTGTGAGAAAAGTAATACTCCCGAAACAATTATGAGCAATTTTTACGTGTATCTTCTAGATCCGTAACCCATTGTCATCCATAAATCAATCGAGATTTTTCAAATATTAACATAAAAACTTTTACACAGTTTTATATTTAAATTTATGTACACATAACAATTATTCAATACAGATTACAGGGAAATATATCAGCAAGGCTAGCGATTGCAGGTAAAATTGTAGGATTCATTTATTTTATAGCTAATACGTTATGATGGTATTTTAAAATTTAAAATACTACTAAATAAATACAAAAATAATTTGCTCAAATGAAGACATATCATAGTGATAGTTTATACATGTTTATATATATCTTTTAAAACGATAAATATTAGTATGTAGAATCTTTGACCTCCTTATAATGCCACTCTTAACTCAAAGTCACTAGCCACCTCTTTAGAATGGATGGATGTTCATGAGATGTGATAAGAGATGAATTTGGGGGGCTATTTTTTCAACTCTAACATGATGTTTAGTACGTACTAAGCAGTATCTCACTACAGAGAAACGAAGGTAATATTTTCATCCACTTATAGTATGTCACATATGCTTGCTTGCTTTTTCGTTGATTTCTTTTCCTTACCAAACAGCAAAGCTCGTGGATGAGTGTCTATTAGTCGGTTATTAACCTTTTTTATTAGAGAAATGATATCTGTAAAGGAAATTTTGTAACAATTCTTTTTCTCTTCACACTATATTCTTATTTTTTTTTTCTCTACGTTGATTTTGACCAATAAAAAGAAAGGGAGGATAATCACAAAAGTTGTCACCAAATAGTGTACACATATCATTACTATTTTTATTAGCAAGAACAAAAGATAAAGAAGTTTCCTTCAAAAAAAAGACAAAGAAGTTAAGATTCACTTCATTTCTTTCATTTGAAGAGATAAAGATACAAAAGAAATTAAAAAAATATATGAAATAATTAACGACAGAGTGATCTACTTAACAATAGAATCTACCATCCTTTCTTCTTCAAAAAAAAATAAAAATCTACCTACCATTAAATTTTTTTTTGTTGACAAAATCTACCTTCCATTAAATAAAAAACAGAATCTACCATCTATTTATTATGTATATCTTTCTAAATGACACCCTTTAATATTTATTTTTTTAAAACATGAGATGATCCTTACTTAAAAAATAGTCGATGTGGCTCACACTACCCTAAGTATGATTGGGTATATTCGTTTGATCCAAACCCAACATTAAATTGAAAAAGAAATCCATAGAATATAGAATTCAATTAAGATTCAATTCACATCTTGTTCATACACATAACTTCAAAAGCAGGATGAAATTAGACTGTCCTAAAATAAAATATAAATATTTTTAATACAATATTAAAAAATAAAATAATATTCGAATTACTAAATATAGCGTATGCACTTGACCAAAAAAAATATATAGCATATACATTCATACTTTTTTTTTTAGTAAAATACATTCATTTTTCTCTTAGCATGTATGCCTTTTTTTCATCATGATAGTTTCATGACAATGTTAAGAAAAAAATACAATAATATATAACATTATTTTATGTTTTGAATATGTTTACAAATAAATATAAATATGAGTTAATTTTAAGAAAAAGCTTTATAATTGATGTATATAGGAAGTCACGTTACAAATTGAAAATGAAAATATATTATAAATTCTCATATTCAAGAACAAAGACTAAAAAATTATAAATACAATATTACATTCATTAATCCTTGGTCGGAACGATCACTACCGAATTTTATTTATATAACACACAAACCTAGAATTATTATGATTCTTTTCCCTTAGAATCAAAGGGTTAAACCAAAAAAAATTACACACAAGAATTTCTTAAAACATAAAAAATAATTAAAACGGAAATTTAAGACCGAAAAGAATAAATTTTGAAATGAAATATAAATTTGTGATATAGGTTTATTAGCTTAGTGATAATTTACTAGTACATTTGTAAACATTCATTGAGTCTTGAGACCTGTCATAACTCCAGTGAGTTCACGGAACTCAACTCACATAAACTTTATATTAAGAAAAAAGTTGAGTGATAATCTCTTTTCATCTTCCGTAAAAACAAAGATTATCTCTCTTCTCCATGTCCAACCCAATTAATCTCTCAAGAAAATAGAGATGAAAAGAAAGATAAAAACGCCGGTGGAATGTCTTTGAACATATTTGAATCAATATGATATTGGTGGTTGTAGGGATCCTCATATTTAGAGAAACATTGAGTTATCTCTCTTTAAATCCAATGGTCATAGAACCGTAAAACTTTACCGTAACCTGTATTGGTAGGATCCAATTATGTAATTAGGTTCAAGTCTTTACGATTACAATTTTTTTTGGACAAGAAGTCTTGACAATGACACTTGAAGTAATTAAAATACCAAGGAGAAAAATTCTAATATAACAATTAATTACGGACAATTTCCGTTTAAAAAAAAATACCATACCTAAATTCAGCCATGGTCAATGCCAGTCTACCTTTGACAAGACTATGTATTATTGATCTTTTTAATTTTAGAACGAATGTTCTATGTCAGCTTAATAACTATTAGTACATGTAAAAAATTGGAAATTAATGATACCAAGCGTATTTATTTTCAGGATTAATTTTTGAAGTACCATTTTAAAGTAAAGAGAATCTGTGTGATTTCTCCAACAATGCTGCAGTAATTGCCCAACCTGATAATAATGAAGTAAAAATGGTGGTGGTGGGTGTTGTTTCTGGGTTTTGGTGCCCTGCCCTAATATAGATATAGAATTATAGTGGAAGATGAAGTTTTAAAGTATTGTGAAGTTGGGTTGGCAGCGAATTGTAAGCCATAAAATACGGGTCAAACAAGAATGGATGGTGCCACTCCCTTACACTCTAAGCATTCTCTTTTATTTATTTTTATCATACATAATTTCATTTCATTATTAATTATTATACAATACACTCTTCTATTACCCTCTCTTTCACCACCCACTTTGATACAACACATTTTCAAAAAACCTAATATATGTGTCTCTCATTCCAACTAATTAATTATCAATTGAGGTTATTATATATAAACACAGTGCCAACTTGATTTGTATTGTACTAATCCCTGCATAATCTAGTTTAGGTTATTTTCATTGATAAAGTACAAAATCAATTAGCTCTCTCTTAGAGTGAATGATTCTAGACTTTACATCGGCATCATGATATATATGTATATGAGAATGAAAGGTAGTTTTTGGTTTCTTTGCATTAAGTTAAGGTGTGGTTCAAGGGAAAAATATTTGTGTGAATTAGACAAATATAGTTAAGAAGTTAACTGTCTTAATCATCTACATTCAAATTGTGAAATTAGAGTTCTTGATCAATCAAGCAAAGCAACTGTGTGAGATTCTTAAATTTGAAAAGGATTTTAATTTCCACATGATATAGCTTGGGTGAGATGTCCCAAATCACTATCCATCCATCCATCCATCACATTATTGACAAAAGTCGTTTTCTTCCAAATATTTATCAACTTATCTTGAAAGATGTCCAATCTTTTTCCTTGTTGCAGTAACATAATATTGATAAGGTGGCTTAAAAGTTTCTAAGCAATTCCATTATTATCAACTTAAAGAATCGAAATGTGTGTGTGTTTCTTACTATATGTACACGATATAATTGATTTACTATGCTTCCTTTCAAATTTACACTCAATTAATTTCTACCTGTTGATATGCTATTTTGAGCTTCCCAACTAAGAAAAACTAGGAGAAAACATATATAAATCTAACATACAAGAAACTCTAAAATAAACAAAATGATAGGTAGTGGAAGTTATATATGTTTAGGTCTATACATACACTTCATAAATATATCATCAATAGTAAGTGAAATAAAACTAACATTATAATTTCAAAGTTGTCTTTTGTAACATCAGATAAATCATATAATGCTACAATATTTGTCTAATGTGTATAAGTAAATTGTTCTTGCATCATGCACGAATTTGTTTTCTCACTATTCGTCTCATATATCAATCATATCATTTTATTCAATTATAGCTAAAATGATAAAAAAAAAAAAAAAAAAACAAGTTTGTGTATGACACTTGACTAAATTGTGCACCTTAAATTTGATCTCAAATCTATCCGTTGCTATAGCTAAAATGTAAAAGATCCAGTTTCATTATTTTGATCATATACCAACATGGTTTTATGTTTGAAAAATGACTATTATCGACATGAATAAGAATAAAACAACATACATAGTTTTTTTTTCCCGTCCATATATATAATAAGATAGCAATTAATATATTAACACAAACATACTCAATTTATTGGTAATGATAATATATTTAGAAGTACAGAAAGAGTGCCAAAAAGGTAGGCCTGTCCTCCAGCTACCTCAATAAGAAGCAAGAACCACATGCGTGGATGCAATTGAATCAGAAAACTATTAAGAAAGTCAATCACATTTAAGAACTCACACGTGAGTAACTACTCATTGAGCTGGCATTTATACCTCACAAACAAATATATACATACACACACATATATAAAGTTTTTATAATTAGTTAGTTAGTAGTCAATATTTATAGTTCAAAAAATCCTCGTACATATGATAAACCAGAAAGATTGAAAACATTAAAAAACAAAGAAAAACAATTATCTTTTTCTTCTATATATCAATCTTTAATTTCTCACACGGTTTCTTTTACTTTAAAAATATAGGTGGACAATTATGTCCTTTGTATATACCTTGCCTTTTAAGTACACTTGTATTTTCTACCAATACTTTCCTTTCTTCTTCTTCTTCTTCTACTTCCCTTCTGTGACTCTCTTGCTAGCTATCAACTCTCTTTCTCACTCCTTTTCTCACACTAATAAGCGACTACTACTTTCATACTCAGAGAGGGCATGCCTGAATGTCCAGAGAAAGGTAATATAACAGACACAAATCTTTTCTAACTCTTAGCTATCTTTTTACACACATGCTCATGCACTATGCTAATTCTTAGCTTGAAATTAACTATTCATCCATCACATCAGTTTTATTTCTTCAATTTTTTTTCTTGTAGTGCTCTATAATAACAATGTTTTGATTTAGTCTTGTAGTGACTACTAAAAAATATTAGCAAGAAAAACTTTGAGATTGAAAACGTGAAGTCTCTCTATATATATTATATTCTGCTTATTAATTAAATTATTTGATGCAATTGTACGGCAGAGAGAGATTTGATGAGATAGGGAAGAAGATCAAGAGAGAAGGAGATCATGATGTTTCAAATTCATCAAATCAGATGGGAAGAAGACATATGTTAGGTCCACCAGGAACCCTAAATACTATAACCCCTTGTGCAGCATGTAAGCTATTAAGAAGAAGATGTGCTCAAGAGTGTCCCTTTTCTCCCTATTTCTCTCCTCATGAACCCCAGAAGTTTGCTTCTGTTCACAAAGTTTTTGGTGCCAGCAACGTCTCAAAAATGCTTATGGTAAACATTAATTAAATATATTTAATTATATATAAGAAAGCAATTAAGTAATAATATATAATGTTTTAGGAGGTAGCAGAATGTTCAAGAGCAGATGCAGCAAATAGTCTTGTTTATGAAGCAAATGTGAGGCTAAGAGATCCAGTTTATGGATGCATGGGTGCAATTTCTGCATTGCAACAACAGGTTCAATCTTTACAAGCAGAACTTAATCTATTAAGAGGTGAAATACTTAAATACAAATTAAGGGAAGCTGCTAACATCAACATGAATATGAATATGAATATGAATATGAATATGAATAATATGATACCTTCTTCTCATCAACTTGCAATGCTCCCTTCTAATTCCTCTGTGGCTGTTTCTATTGCTGCTCCACCGCCGCCGCCGCCTCCACCTCCTCTTCCTTCTACAACTTCTAATTCCTCTTCTTCCATATACTTTCAACAGAGGGATCCCAACTATAGTACAATTTCAAGTGATGATAATATTTCCTATTTTGGTTAATTTTTGCTGCTCACTATAAATTATTATAATTATTCCATTTGTCATCAATCAATTAAGGATGAATCAAGTACAGAAAATGAGAGTATTGATGCTGGATTTTGTTTGTTGTTATCACCCTCATGTATGTCATTAATTATTATTATTATTTTGGTTATTGTCTTAATCCATAATATTATTAATGCCTAACTTGCATTTTGCCTATGTGGAATTGTTCAATTAGCTAAATGTTAATTTCTAGCTCATTGATCCTGTGATTAACTTTATTAATCTACTTCAAAAACTTGCTGGGAAATTATGATTGCAAGGGAAGAAGGATAGAATTAATGGCAATATTGGTTGTTAGAATTAATTGAGCACGTGACATCTGTGTTGTTAAACATGTTAATCTGTGCCACTGAGTTTCCTGTCTGAACCAAGTTGCGGGAGACAAAAGGAATGCTAGCTAGCTTGCTTGTGATCTTCAATATGCATGTAGTGTACTATCAGAATTAATAACTTCTAAGAAATATATATACTAGTATATAGGAACCAGGAAACATATTTTCAACTCAACTATAATAGATTTTTTATGACAAGTTATGTATCACTTGTGCATAATAGTCAAACTATAAGTTATTGCTAGCTTGCATAAAAAGTTATGGAATGTCTAATATGAATCTGGTCCAGATGAAACTTTACTATTTATAATAAATTTTAATAAAATGTTATATTTTTTCTCATTTTTTATTAATATAAAATTTACTTTTTACTAAAAGTTGTAAATATTCATCTTTGAACCAATTTTGAGAGGTTCGCCTAATTTTATTAAAAAATAAACATGTGTGTGAGTTGTATGTTGTCTTATATGTTCAAGCTCGTGCTTCGTTAATTTCTCAGAAATTACATATGTCATTTTTTGATGCTTATTTTACATGTGTAATTAGTTTTAAAGCAAATGCAAATGCATGCAATTTAATTCAATTGAAAACATTAAAAAAAACGAGGCTTATAAGCACATTTAAGACGTAGATATTTTGTAATGTAGTTGGTGGATGGTCATACTCCATTGGGAAAACTAGTATTTAAATTTCTAAAGAGTGAGTGATATTAATTTCTTTGGCGTGAGGATTTCAGCTAGTACCCAGAATTGGCGGGAAGAAGAAATCTTAGTCGTATAAGCAAGAAATACATAATGTAATATAAAGATAAAGACTTGCACTTTCTTCTATTTGTTTTAGACCTTTCTTTTTCTATATCATCGATGATGCACCATAAACCATACTCGTGCAAATACATATTATTGCTTTTGAAATTTCTGTTTAATTAGAATGCTTAATTATTGACATATATAGTTAGATGTGACATGTATTGGTCCGATGTCATGATTGCTTAAACTCGTGGCATCCTCATGGTGTTGACATAAACCAATCACCATTCTTTGTATTTGGACCAATTTATATATAATAATCCCCCTCTTACCATTTCGATAACATAATCGATACTGTATAAGTTCTGTGTTTTATTCAAATTCATGACTATGTATAGTCTTTGAGTACCCTGTAGTATAAGAAAGGTTTTGCTGAGTACTTTTTTTTTTTTGTGTGTGTGTAAATTATAGTTCTCGAACTCGTAATCAATGCATGTGAAAAGAGAGGGGGCTCCAAGATTAAGCTCTTCTTGGATCACACTCAACTCTTCATCCAATTTGCCTATATTATATACAGTGAATATGTAGATTTGGATTTTCACTTTCATTTTAAATTAAGCTGTTGCAAATCAAAGATTAAAGAATTGAAGATTTATTCCATAGAAAAAATAAGTTTGAGAGTTTCATAGATAGCAAAATTCTTAGAATTCATATTGATCGACCAAGATAATAAATAAAAAGGAAATGCTAACTAGTGTGCATGAGACATTAAAAATGGTGATAATAAATTTAATTCTACTATCAATGGACAAGCTAAATTTTTAAGGTAGAAAATCCGTGTACCTGAAAGGAGGCTATGGGTTAGCCTTTATAGTGAGATATTAGGGTTTTTTTTAATCCTCTAACCCTTAACTCTAGTGACAAGCACTAACTAACTTTTATATTATATTTTTGGATCATGCTGACAAGTGTTGCGAAACCACTAGTTAAAAAAAGCAAAAAATTAGAATTTTGCATTAAAAATAACAAATTTTAAGTTTTAAAAAGTTGACTTAAGTCGAATACACAACTTTTCAAGACATTTTTTTAACAAGTGCTCTAAAGTTGATAATGAGATGATCACAGTTAACTTGTATTGCAGGCACATACAAAATTATAATGAAACATCAATAACAAACAAAAATGGAACAACCCATAATCGATCGGTTGAAAATAAGAGGTTGCAATGAGGCACATGTATCCGAAATTATTGGGGTGGAGATCAAAGACAATATTTGAGTTTTGTAGAGATGCATAATTGATGGGCTCTGCGAAGACACAATTATTGAATCAAACTCAAAGCATTAAAGGCTGACCAAATCTAGAGTGAAGAAAATGAAATTGACGCAATTGGTTCTTGAAAAGCAAGACAAAGGAGCAAAAGATGTTGTATGTTGTAATTTCTCGTTGATGACAAACTCTTCTTGAATTGACA
>Ga0315915_1002159_pt1 | contig 24600 bp, 16 predicted proteins | sample MpolbnodulesMG_FD_207738 | JGI IMG/M metagenome (GOLD analysis project Ga0315915, IMG submission 207738) | Medicago polymorpha root nodule microbial communities from Los Angeles, California, United States - branched nodules | ecosystem: Host-associated > Plants > Roots > Nodule | place: USA...
CAACAACAACCACCAAAAAAGAAGACAAAGTACCATCCAATACAACCGACCGAATCGTTCTCCAAATTCGTTATTTATGCTCACCTACCAAGTACCAACCATGACGATGAACCAAATTGGCAGTGAAATTTCATTATACCTCCTCTGAGACACTATACCCCCAAAGGGGAAATGCTTGAATCATTAGTTCTATAATGTCCCAAAAGAGGTATAATGACATTTTACTATCATGCCAAATTATAACTACGATGTGGTTGGTATATAATTAAAATTTGATTTCCAATGTTAAAGTGGCATGGGGTGAATAACTTGACCACACTGTTGTGCCTCTAGTGAGGTAAATTATTGACATGAGAATAAGAACAATGATCGTGACAAGTCGAAATATTAGTCTCACGCAACTAAAGTTTACATAGACTAGTCTGCCTAAGGCAATGTTATAGAGAAAAAAGGTTCTTTACCCAAAGATAAATAAAAATCGAACAGGTTGTAAACTAGTTGAACCAATTACAGTGAAAACCTGGTTGAGAAACATCTTATTCAGTCCGATTTTAAAAACATTGGTCGTAAGTCTTTACATATTTACTTATACGTAGGGTATTGATATGTTTACTTCATGTGCAAGTTAACATAGATACATGTCCATTTATAAGCTTTTCAAAAAAGAACAATCATGCTTATGAATAAATGTGCACACACTCTGAAGTTTAGGGAAGGAGGAGGAAAGAGAGAGAGTGTAACTTGCATGATCAGTAATCCAAATCACTAGATAGAGAATGAAATTTGGCATTTGCTCAAAACATAGGCTCCTCAAACATTTTGATGGGAGAAATTCGGGAGATAGTTACTGCAGTTGAGATATCCATAATCTTAAAATACTTTTTTTAGGATATCATTCTAAAATCTTAAAATATTTTGATTATGGATATCCTAGAAATTCAGAAGATAGTTATAGCACTTTGGATATCCTAAAAAAAAATACTTTAAGATTACGGATATCCATAATCTTAAAAAATCAGTAAGGATAACTACCCTAGAATGACATTCTAGGGTGGTTATCCTTACTTCTTTTTTCTCTTTCAGAAAGGTTATCAAATACCAACTCTCAACCAGCTTCGTTTCAAAAAGCATTCTACAAGAGCTTCATTTGAACTCTAAATGGAAAACAATTTTTGTACTAGTCTCTTTCATCAATCTTTCTCATCCTTATCCTCTTCAGATGATAATCAAAATTTGATGTTAGAAACAATCCCATACTCTAAGATACTGAACTAAAATTGTGATTAATTCAAATGTAAGTGTTTTTTCTTGGGGTTTGCTTCCCCTCTTTATGACCAAATAAAAAGAGAAAGAAAACTAGTGATATCCTTGAAGGGTATTTGACCAAATGGATGGATACATGCGGTTAATCGAATTCATCATTTGTGGTATTTTGGGCATAATATATAAATCTTCAATGAGATTGGTGTTTAACCCTTGACCTTTGTATGAGGAAGTCCCCCCCTCTAAAAATTACAACCTGTGATTTAATTGCAGTCAACATCTAGAAAGACTAGTATAGTTACAATTTATTACACAATTTTTGTATCACCTACAAAACTTCATCACATAACAACCACTTTGAGCATCAATAATAGAAGAATCTACACCAAATTGAAAGGAGTAAGAGATTCAGTGTCTTTACATGCTGCATCATTTACGCAACATCAGCTGCAGTTGCAGCACTTGATTTCTTTGTTCCGGAGGTAGGAGATTTATCTGCTCCGGTGTGAGACTCATGACCTGCTGAAGCAATGCCTTCTCCATATCTGGTGTCAACTGCATGTAAGCAAGCAGAGAATATCAATAGGCTGCAGGACAATTTCAAGGGACTATTGCTAATTCACAATAATTACCGCAGGAGGTCGAGGAGGCTGATTAGCAGAACCGATCTGACCAGAAACCATAGACGATGGTCCCTGAGGACCAGAATGCTGTGCTAGATTCTCCGAGGGACCAGGCATCCAAGAAGACCCTCTATCAATTTGCATTGCACTTCCAGCTTGACTGCTGAAATCAGACCCAAATGGTATATTTCCAACCTGACACAAAAAGCATGACTTAGCACCTAAATAATCAATTACTATCAAAACAAAGTGTTGCTACTCATCATAGCAGATGCTGCTTTTCAAGCCATTTTACTTAGATTTACTTGTTTACTTCTTACAGTTAAAATCACCATAATCAACTTGGATTGAGGTCAAAATCCAGCATGCTAGTTAATTAAACAAAACCGACTAACTCAATTGTGAAATAGAAATGCAGCAATGACAAATTTGTCAGGAATAATTCCGTTGTTAATTGGTTTCAACCTTCAGACTCATCAGTACAATACGACAGTGGAAGAGCCCATAATCTTCACATTGACAAAAACCCATCTTTACCCCATTTCTGATCTATGCAACTCATCATTTTCTTCTTTTCCTTGTGATTTACCTTCTTTTTGTTTGACAGAAATCACATAGAATTTCTGTTAACTGTGATTGCTTTATTTCTGATTGCAGACTCTACCACCTGCATATTTCGCTGACAACTACGGCAATTCACAACCCACTCCTTTGCATCATCACACATCACAACAAACCTTGGTCTCAATTCTTTGGTCCATTTTTTTTTCCACTGTCTGCTTCACACTTCACAGTTTATGTTGTTAAAAATATAGTTCTCTGTTCACATATTTTTAATTTCAGCTGTTTGTAGTCTTTAATTTGGGGTAATTCTGTATTTTTGAATATATTTAAATATAAGTTTAGTATAAATAATTTATCTTCAATATATATTTTTGACATGGCAGACATCCCATTATGGATCCATCCATGTAGCCGACACCACTTGGTGGGATAAGGCTTGGTTGTTGTTTGTTGTAGACATCCAATTATCTGCCATTCCACTATAGCATTTTTGGAATAAGCCACCAGGACCAGGAGCAGCAACTCAAGATAAAAAACTATGGTTTCAACATTTCAGTATTTCACCGTGCATCTAAAACGTACTTTCCATGTAAACCAAAGATAATTTTGTTTGTATAAGCGCTACAATATAAGATGCTCCTAACAAGTGTTGCAACTATTGGGCATTAACAGATAGACAAAAGGATTCTGCTGCAGAAAAGCTAGGATTGAACAAGTCACAGAAGTCATGAATCCAAAACTCATGATGGTATAAAGCCAATAATATATTTTGATGCCACAGAGCATGACAAACACCCATGGTACCAACATAGTTTTCAAGTCTAAACCAACAGTTGTAGCACAACATACCTGATAAGATGACTGAGATGATTGTTGACTTGGTAGTGGTGCCTGCCCTAGTGGGAACGTAGATCCAACAACACTAGGAGGTTTTGCACCAGCCTGAAAATTTCATCAATAAATACTGTTACAGTTCAACATGTCATTAGATCATAAATTGTAAACTGAAATATTTGGCTTACATGAAACATGGGCGGATGAAGGTTGTGAGAAGCACCACCAGCATGTTGAAAACCTAAATTGGCACCAATCGGTGGGGGATATTGGGGATGGAAGGTTTGCACTGAAGGTGGTCTGGGCTGTGGTGGCAATGGTGGTTGCAGAGGCATATGTGAAAATCCAGGAGTCTGCAATGGTTGATGCGCCTGACTCGAGGCAGTTGGCATTTGAGTTGGATGAAGTGGCTGTGAAGATGAATGAACAGAGGGTGGAGGTATATGTGGAAGTTGTGATGATTGTGGAACAGATGCTGGAGCTACTTGGGGAGTCAGATGCCCTTTAGGCTGTTGTGGCATTTGCAACGAATGTGCAGCTGTGGGTTGAGATTGATGACTCGTTGCAGGAACAGCAGCATATGAAACTGGCACTGAAGGCTGATTTTGGTGTTTCCTGGGAGGAATTTGAGTTTGAGATACACCTGCTTGATCTTGTATGCCACCTTGTGCAGGCAATATTGGAGCAGGCTGAACACTTGGTCTTTGTGTCGGCTGTACTGATTGCTGATTGTTTTGAGGAGCTATTGGTTGAACTTTTGGAACCTAGAAGCAACCATTTATTAGATGCAAATCTCTACCAAAGGTTGTGAAAATGACAGCAAAATAAAGAGGAAAATACCGGTTGTTGCGACTGCACCATTCCAAGCATGATTTGCGCCTGATTAGACAAAACAAAATGGACAAAAAATCTCAAAGTTAGACAAATAACTCATGAAACTGAAATATTTAAATGAGAATAAATTTAAAATAAAAACAATTAAAATACACACACTACTCTGTTCATCAAAGCAGTCTAAAAAAGTGAACAACTTTATTCGCATACAGTTGCATATATCAATAAGACAAACTATAATATAAAAAACAAGACAGCATGCAGATTTGAAATCTGATTTATCCCTTATACAACTCAAACAACTCCTACTCTTCCAAAGTGTGCAATTCACTTTAGGGGGTCAAGTAAGGAATCTTAATCATTGATAAAAAAATCAACTTTTGATATGCATACACATGTATAAGAATTGCAGATGAGTTAAAATTTCATCAATAGTTGAGATGTCTTACTTTACCGTCTAAAGTAAAATCTAACTTCAGAGGGGCTAAATCCGACTGAAAGAGCGTCCGTGAAATAGATAGAAACATTAGGAAATGGGACAGCCTAAATAAATCTTCATGTGTAGAACAAATATTTTTGTTTTTGCAAAGGCAAAGAGAATAGCTCATTAAAGATAAATCCACAGCACAAGATGTGCACAAATGGAGACAAAGTACAACAACAACAACCAAGCCTTGTCCCACTAAGTGAGGTCGGCACAAATGGAGACATAGTATATAAAAATTTTGAACATTAAAATACGACCCACCCAAAACATAACACAATCTACAACCGAATCCACCCAATCAAACTTCCATCAATATATTACCTTGTTACTGCATAATATTGCAGGAAAATTCATAGTCACAGCCCCTCAACCTAAATGTTATACATAGACTGCCACAGCCCCTTTCTAGCAACACCTTTTTGCAACCATACCTTGCACAACCTTAGCTCAGCAACATCTATATTGCAAATCAAATACTAATATGCATGCTTACACAAATATATGATCCAAAGTAAGCACAGGTTCGCTACTGCATAATACCTGCCTCGCTCATTAATGATAAAAAATCGGTCTGGTTCTACTGAGATGTCTCCTAATTCTATAACAGAAACAATCCCAGCTCCATATGAACTGAACCACAATAAATTGCACTCCTAGCTGCACAAATACCGCACCGAAGAATCACAAAAATCCCTTAAAACTCCAAAGCTGTAACCGACACATCACTAGTAATGCCCTATAGTTCCAAAATAAGCTAATGGATTTACCATCCATTGTGAAATATTAAATTTTTCAAGCAGGGTATCATGAGGTCTAAGCATAAATCAAATCTTCATCATCTAAATATCAAACTAAGTAACTATACAGTCAAGGGTATCAACCAACAAGTGAAATATTAGAAGTTTCCAATGATTTGGATGATCACTAAAGTGTAAAGAGTGATTAATTAAAGTTTGTGTAAACCACCGTATAAGAAAATTGAACATGGTAGTTTTTTTCTTTGAAATTCAAAATGCATTAAAAAGCTCTCAGCAAGGCACAAGACGTACAAAGAACTGAAGCACAAAATCACAACAACTAAGCCTTATTCCACTAAGTGGGGTCGGCTACATGGATCAAATTACGCCATAATGTTCTATCATAAACCATATTTAGATCCAACTCATTAATCTCTAAATCTTTCATAACCGTTTCTCTTATAGTATTTCTAGGTCTTCCTCTACCTCTTGTAATTTGACTATCCTCCATCTGATCTATTCTTCTTACTACAACATCTATAGGTCTTCTCTCTACATGTCCAAACCACCCAAGCTTATTATTTTCCTCCATCTTTTCTACTATAGATGCTACGCCAACTCCCTCTCTAATGTTGTCATTTCTTATCCTATTTCATCTAGTCTTACCGCAACATCCTCATCTCCACTGCGGTTAATTTCTAGATACAAAGTTGGGAAAATGAGCAAAATATAACAATAATACAACTAAACTACATCATCAATGAATAACAAAAACACAGCCTAAGCTTAATTGCTACTAACAAACAAACACAGGCAAATAATTAAGTCCTGCAATCCACGCAAAAGTTGCATAATTGTTATGATTTATGAGCACCTTTACACGTAAGGTGGAAATAATAATGGCCCTAAAATGATTCTACAATAGCACTCTTTGTTGTTATGAATTCTTTCACAAAATTAAATTTAGGGTTTTATGATCTCAACATCTAGAAAATATGTGCACATGATAGTAAGTATCTATGAAATGAATTAAGTAAGAAGTAGGAAACCCTAGAAAGAAACCTGGAAAAGTGCTTTGGTTAACATAGGGTTTTGGATGAGGATCTGTTTGGCTTGTTGCTGGTTCTGTTCGATCAAATTCTGAATAGAGAAAAACGAAAGGGTTAGCAATAGCAATAAGGGGGGTGAGAAAGAGAGAAAGAGGATAATTGATAAAATGTTACCTTCATCTGAGACATTATATCGTAAAGTTGATTCTTCGACATTCCGGCCAGGTTCGCCGATAAACCCTCGCCGCTAACTTGTTTTCCGGCCATTGCGAAGTCGCCTGCCACTCGTTGTCGCCGCCGTAAACCAGATTGCCGATGCAAAGCCTTTCACAGTCCCTTCCGCTTCGTGCGTGCGTGCGATTCTTATGTGTTATTTTAATCTGTAAAGCTCTACAGCCACTGGATTAATCCAAGAGCTTAAAATAGTTAAGTAGAAATTGCAGTAGGTATTACACCTAGAGCTGTCAAATGGGCCGCCCGGCCCAGCCCGCCTTAACCCGATGGGCCAGCTCATATAAATGGGTTTGAGTGGGTCGGCCCACTTGATCCATGGGCTACCAAAATTGAGTCCAACCCATTTAGTAGTCCGGTCCATATTTCAAAATGTATTATTTTGATTTTTTTGAAAAAAAAATCGATGCAATGTACAATAAAGTTACATATCACATATTTTTTTAATATAAACATATTACATAAATTATTATACATCAAATAAATCATATGTCTTCGTAAACTTAGTTAAATTATATATAAAACGTCTATTGAATCAACATACATAAGGATAAATAGCACAAAAGAATCAAGGCTTAATTATGTAAATCGTCCCTGTAATTTGGCGTTTTTTTGGTTTTCGTCCCTGTATCTTTTTTTGTTCTAAAACAACTCCTGTAAGTTAATAACCTTTTGATTTTCGTCCCTGCCGTCAACTTCCGTTGCAAAAACCCACATGTGGCAAACGGATGTTGACGTGGCAAACTTATTGATGAGTCACACAATGAGAGGGACCAAAACCAAAAAACGAAATTTGTAAAGGGACCAAAGCCAAAAAAAAATCGTAAAGGGACCAAAACCAAAAAGCGAGAAAAAAAAATACCTTTCTTCATCTTCTTCCTTCCACCTCTTTTACATCTTCATCATTGTCTTCATAAATTCATCAAAAAACCCAGAAAAAATACTCAGAAAAGAGATAAAAAAAAAAAAAACTCAGAATCATCATCTCATCCTCAATAGACAATTTCTCACAAACCCAAACAAAATCCCCATTGACAATGGTCAGATTGACATCTCGACACTAAAATCCACAATGTCCATAGTCCCAACTAAACTTTTATTGATAATATCAAAATCAAATTATAACAACAAAATCCTCATTGTGAATGCTCGAATTCCCAATATTGAAAAAATTAACAAAAATTCTCAAATTGAAAAACCTAAAGAATGAATTTTCTGTTTTTTTTTCATTACCAACTCTCGTCTCATCATTGATCTCGCGTCTTTGTTGTTTCTTGGTCAATCCAAATGCTTTCTTCGTCAATTCTTTGAACTCTAATCTCATCATTTTTGTTTCGAACATTTGAGTCGTGTTCTTTTTTTCCTGATTGATTTGGAAGATTGTTGTGTGAAATTGGATTATAAGAGCAGAAAGGTTCAAGTTTGATATGCATATTGTTTTCATTTGAAGATCTAGAGGGATATTAAATAGAATTGAAAAATATGTTGTTGAGATTAGTTTTATTTTAAACGATTTTAAAGTGTGTGAAATTTGATTGCACGTTGAACAGTGGGTATATTGGTTTAATTTGATTTTTTTGTTTGTGAGAACCGAGAACAAATAAAAGAGAAGTTATCACATGAAGGTATAATGGAAGGTGTTGGATTGAGTTTGTTGTTGTTTTGAGTTGATGGATTTTTGGATTTTTAAGTGATGAATTTCTGTGTTTGTTTGATGATGATGATGAAGTTTATGAAGACAATGATAGTAATGAAGAAGAAGATGAAGAAATGTAATTAAATTTGAATTTTTCGTCTTCTCGTTTTTGGTTTTGGTCCTGGAAATAGTCAAGGTCCATCTACAAATTTTGTTTTTTGGTTTTGGTCCTTTTACGAATTTTGTTTTTTTGGCTTTGGTCCCTCTACAAATTTCGTTTTTTGGTTTTGGTCCCTCTCATTGTGTGACTCATCAATAAGTTTGCCACGTCAGCATCGTCTGCCACGTCATCCTCCGTTTGCCACATGTGTGTTTTTTGTAACGGAAGTTGACAGGAGGGACGAAAATCAAAAAGTTATTAACTTACAGGCGTTGTTTTAGAACAAAAAAAGATACAGGACGAAAATCAAAAACACGCCAAATTACAGGGACGATTTACATATTTAAGCCAAGAATCAATGCAAAAGTAGAGTATTTATCATAACTCACAAAGCGAACCTTGAAGACAACAAAATTCAATATTACATAATAAAATAATTCAGTCTTACCTAATAAAACTATTTTTTTAAGGGCCGGCCCGCAAGCCTGGCGGCCCAGCTCAAGACGGCCCATCTAAAATGCAAGCCCGATGGGCTGGCCCAAAAAGACTGGGTCGTTTTTTTCTTGTTTTTTTTACGGCCCGGCCCACACTAAATTAGAGGGTCGAAGGGCCAGCCCGATTGGCCTGACCCATTTTGACATCTCTAATTTACACCTCAATATATTACAATCGGAATGTGTAAAATGTTCACTTCAAAATTTTCAAGACTTTTTATATTTTCAAATTCTACAATCTTTTTTTTTTGGACAGAAATAAGCTTATTGCATTTCATTAAATAGAATATCAGAAATATAAGATGGAATGGTATAGTAAATATGGAAACTAGGATTAAACGGAGCTTCCTAAGTTAAGCTATGAGCAACACCGTTTGCTTGTCTCCGAATGAACTTCAAGTCTGAGTTCGCTAAATCAGTTGCTAGCATGTCTCTACAATCATTAATAATGGTCATATAATTTGAGACACTGTTGCTTCCTCCATAAACACTATCTACTTCCGTTTTGGAGTCCATTTCAAAATCCATATTCAGCAGATGTAAATCTTTAACCCATTGCATAGCGGTTAAGAGCCTCATCGCTTCCCTTAAATCAACGTCGACAATCGGTGCAAACCATTCTGTCTTTGCAAGGACAAAAAGTCCCTCTTCATCTCTAATACAAACACTGATTCCGACTTTGTTGAGAGAGTTGGAAAAACATGCATCCACATTGCATTTATAACGTCCTGGGTTTGGTTTCTTCCATTGCACACACACAGTGGTTGCTGAAGTATTTGATTGGACATGTCGAATAACCTGCGCGTTCTGCCAGCTTGTGAGTAATGTTCCAGCACGGTCACAAATGTCTTGAACCGATTCTTGCGCATCGTTCCAAACTCTATTGTTTCTATATTTCCAGATACTCCATAGGGTGACTCCAAAAACTTGCAAATTCTACAATCAGTATGTGTAAAATGTGACCTTAAATGTTTCAAAATTTGTTTAAAAAAAAATTCAAAATTGTTTATACCTCTAGATTTTATAATTCAGATGTTTAGAATGATATCTTCAAAATAATCTAGATTTTAATATTGCGAGTCATTCATGAATATGCGCTTTCATAAAATTGTTGCAATTCGGTCTTAGTAGGTATGCTTGAGAGTTTGGAGGGAAAACGAGGGGAGGAGATGATTTTGGAGGGAGGGGTTGAGAGAAAATTATTAAGAAATCTTACATCTTTTTTGTGGTGTATTTTTGTATAGAAAGATAATTAATATAAATTTTTTAAAGAATATATTTTTTATATTAAGAATATTATAACAATATAAATTAGATTTGAAAATACCTTCCAACCAATATCTTTCAAACTCTTTCTCGCATACATTTTTTACTTGGCTGATTTTAAGAGAATTCCTACAAATCCCTCATCTTCAAAACACTCTCTTTCTTCCATTTCTTCCTTACTTTTATGAAAACCCTCCCCTCCAAATCCCATCAAATTAGAAAATAAACATTATAAGCGGTGCAGACAAACTTGCAAATAATAAGTTATAAAAATATGACTTAATTATTGCTTGTGGACAAGACTTGTCTGTAATCTGCAATCTTAGTAACCACGTTAAAGACAAGGATCAATAAAAGACCCAAAACTATCTCTTTTTTCAGGTGGACTCTTTATTCCATCAGCAGGAAAGGAATACATTCAAGCTTCGAAATAGAGGGATTTTGAGTCATAAGATTCATGTTTCAAAAACAAAACCTTGTCTTATTTTATTATACGTTCATGTTTCAACTTCTTCTAGAAGAAAACCTTGTCATTTAATTCCTTTATAGAAAGTGAAGTTTGTGTTTGTCTACCTATGCGTGTGGCTTGGTTTTGGTCTATTTCTTTTTTGCTTTTAGCTCAAATAGGAAAAAATGACACTGTTAACAATGGTGGACTCCAAAATTATAGCGTCCATTGTTAACCTTAATAATATATTGATAGATATAGATTGGCACATAGATGCTATAGTAAGAAAGAAGCCAAGATTTGTTAAAAAAAATAAATAAAACCAAGATTGTCTAATCTTACTTAACTTGGTAGACTCCATTAATTAGATTAGAAGGTTTACCATTGGTGCTTAATTAAAGTACTTAACAATGGTGCAAACCATTTAGGGCTATTAGATATTTTGACATTTTAAACAATGTGGACTAACATCGATAAATATCATGAAAGCAACTTAAGCTAACTTTTTTTTTTCTTTGTTTAGTGGTGGAGTCCTCTAATGTTCACTTTGTAACAAACACAAAGAAAATGCCATGTCCTAAAGAACAAGTTCTTCTTAAACTCTTCAACAATGTCTCAACTTCTTTCCAGCTTCTTTTCTTAGTCCTCTTTTCCATTGCCATTTTTCTTGTCACATTCTTAACCTTCACTGGTAGATTCCCCTTAATCCAAAGGTCTTGCTAATGCTCTTCTTTTTCTATCTACACCTCCCATTCAACTAGCACATTGATTTTGCACATAACATGAATTTAAATTACAACATTCTATTTGTTTATATTGCAGAGATCAACAGTATGAATATGTGTTTTCCGACGATGAAGAAGATGAAGAAGACGAAGAAAGCCGAGAAGAGTATTCTTGTGTCCATTCTTCTGATAAGGGAGAGTGTCAAGGGACTCATTCATCTCATTCTGAAGAATTCATTAGTCCACGAGAGAGCTTTGTGGAAGGATCAGAAGAAAATGGTTGTTCTGAAACATTGTCTATGCATCAATCGCCTCAAGTTTCTGACTTCGAAAATGAAGAGGTGGAAGCGTTTCAAGAAAACTTTCAATCAAGAAATGTTGTTGATTCTGTTCCAACTTATGTTGAATTTGAAAGCAGCCCCACCTCTTCCATGATCAATTTGAACCTATATAAAAGTAACAGACACCGTAACGGTATTTCACACCATATCTCATTTTATAATCTATACTATAGGCCTATTTTGATTAACTCATTTGAGTTTATCTATTGACATAAACACATGACATAGCTTATGAAAAAAAATTGACTTTATCGTATTTGTTACGGTAGAAACAACCTATATGTAACTATAGTCTTGAAATTAACGAAATTCTAAAATGATCCTCAATCACATTTGTACTTTAGGACAATATTCAAGACTAAATTGATTGATCAAAAAATACTAATTGAAGATTTTTAATTTCACTCATTACGGTCATTGATATGATTCACATGCAGATCAACACTTCTAGTTCAACTATGTGACACTACTTTATTATGCAGATGATCAAGTTGGTCATGGAATTATTAAAAATAAAAAGGTGCCAGAAACAAGCCACTCAAGGGATGAGAGATTCTTTGTTTTTGCTTCCAAACAATTGAACAGTAAAAAGTTGATTGTTGATGAAGAGAAAGATGATGATGATGACTTTGTCTACTCCTCTTCTGAATGTAGAAGTTCCACTCATTGCAGGGAATCAGAAACAGAAGATGAATTTTCTACCTCATCTAGAAGAAGTTGTCCCAAGTGGGAATCATATACTTTGTTCCAAGGATATGATGAAGATAATGCATTCTTAGAAAGAATTAGTGCACGAAACAAACGTCATGAAACTGGTAACTAACCCTTCTATATTAGCCTGTTTAGATTGACTTATTTGAATTTGTCCACCGAGTGACATAAGCACTTGTGAAACTGTTCGAGAGAGTTTAAGAAAACAGCTTATGCCGTGTCAATAAGATGTTTTAACCCTACTTCCATAAACTCTACAAGATAGCTTATTAAAACAACTTTATTTATCTTTTGTTATAGAAATACTAACAAATACATAAGCACTTATATGATAAAACACTTATTTTGTAACCACATGTTCAGAGTCTTTAAGATCAATTCAAATGTCGCCAAGATCAATATCAGAGCGAATTGCGAACAAGCTTTCAAGTATAAACAGAAAGCCAACTGATGTAAGTCACAATCCGTATAGTGAACTAGAGGCTGCATATGTTGCACAAATTTGCTTAACATGGGAAGCACTTAGCTGGAACTACACAAATTTCTGTTCCAAACATGCGTCACAATCGCGCCACGATTTTGATATCGGTTGTCCAGCCACCATTGCACAACAATTCCAGCAGTTTCAGGTTTTGTTGCAGAGATACGTAGAGAATGAGCCTTACGAGCATGGCAGGAGACCTGAAATTTATGCTAGAATGAGGCTTCTAGCACCAAAGTTGCTCCTAGTGCCGGAATATCACGGTAAGATAATGATAATTACTTTTTCTCCCTCTCTTTTAGAGGATTTCACATCAAAACTTACAAGTTCAAATTCAAATCCATGTAGTAACTTACCACGAATCATGGACTTGAGGTACATGGTTTTTAAATGGTGAGTATAATATAATCATGGACTCTAAAAATGAATACACAACATTGTTTTTATTAATAATTTTCTTGTTTTTGTGACAAAGATTCGGAGGAAGATCAGATGGATAGTAATTTTCACAGTAAGATATCCTCAGCTTCATTCCTTAAGATAATGGAAGGTGGGATCAGAACATTCATGAATTTTCTAAAGACTGATAAAGAAAAATCATGTCAGATCCTAACATATTACTTTAGGAGAAACAAAAGAGGCATGGTTGATCCAACACTACTCAAGCTAATGAAGAAAGTTAATCAAAAGGCATGTTGCAAATTTTAAATTAGAAGTTTCTTCAATATTTTTCAGATCATTTAAATTTAATTCATTCTCCTAACACAAATACAATGTATATATATGCAGAAAAGAGTGAAGGTTAAGGATCTTAGCCATTTAGGAAAAGGCTTGAGAAAGAGAAAGTTAAAAGTGGAAGAAGAGATTGAAATATTAATGGGCCTAATAGACCTAAAAGTGGTGTCAAGGGTTCTAAGAATGAAAGAGTTAAGTGAACAACAATTGCATTGGTGTGAAAAAAAGATGAGCAAAGTGAGAGTTGTGGAAGGGAAACTTTGTAGAGATTATTCAACTCCACTTTTCTTCCCCTCACGTTGATTGACAATCACTTTGTATTATTTGATGACTGGATTATGTGCATGACTGCACACAAAAAAAGAATATGATTATATGAATATATAACACTCATCAAATAACAAACATGTGGAAGCATAGACCTTTGGATCTTTAATTACAATGAAGAGGAGGGATAAAGATGAATATTTATGTTATTGGAGCATTTTGGAAGTGAAAGAGCAGCGTCCAGAACCAGAAAATATGACATGAAGATACTAGACTAGTGAACTAGCTTGTTTACCTAGGAGATTATGTCAAATTTGAGCTGAATAAAGACAAGGATGGACAAGATGAAGCTGAATAAAATTGGGGAATAATATACACTCCAAGAATAACAAGCTGATTATTTATTATTTTGTATTTCCACTTGTAATACTGAATTTATAGAAGTATACTACATGTAACAAACAATTCACAATAATTTTTAGAATGGTATATTAATAATTTCTTTTTTTTTCCTAAAATAAAAAGTTTAGATGAGTTGGATTTTGGGGGCTTACATAGTTACTTATAGCCTATTTGGATACACGTTTTAGTTAGATTTCTCGGTCCCGATAGCATGTGGTCCTGATATTTTCAAAGCTACAAATTCAAGTTTCACATCATCACGCGTTTAAAGCATTTTTGAATGTGGTTCCAAACGACCACTTAGTGTGTTTATGTGATGAGAAAAATGAATTTTAAGTGAATTGATTTTGTAAAATTGATTCCGGTTAAAATTAAGTTGAAAGTAATTTGAGTGTGAAAATCAATTCATGAGGCAAAATAAATTCTATTTTAAAGGAATCTAACATGTAAAAATCAATTCTACACCCCTAAAATCAACTTTGGCTCCTCCAAAGGGATCAAACATACACTTCCAGATCACTCATTAAAGAATCATTAAAGATGTCTTCACGCCAACAATGGGAGGTGAGTGAACTTACGTCCTTGCCGGATATTGACACAATTCCTTACCAGCTGAACCAACATCCATTATAATAAGAAGCTACAAATTCAAATCCCATATTTTATAATTTTTATATTTTATTTTGAATTGACTAAAACTAAAATTACTGCAACCGTTTATGTAAGATTCAAACATGTCCATAATATATCAATTTATATTCCTCACACCTTTAACCTATGTGTGGAAATATTTTCAACGTAGAATTATATATATTTATATGTGTGTGTGTCCGCGCGCTCGCACACATGCGAGTGTGCTCACAAACACATTTTCTGAGATGATATGTATCCAATTTACTATTTTTGAACCCAGACACAAGGACATGTTGAGCTAGACCTATATATTTCATCAGATAAAACTCAAAACAAGGAGCTCATTGTTCATTACATTTCCTAAACTGATCAAATAGTTGATATCCTCACAAAACCTATTACTGATATGTTCTTCTAATACATATGCAAATTCAGAGGGTAACACTATGTTATATTCCAATGTAAGCTATATACAAGGTAACTCTGGTATATGCCAAAAGCATAACGAACCCATTTACAAAATGGCATTGCAATTTGATCAACATAATAGAACAATGTAAAATTCCCATCTTTATTCTTATGGGAAATTAAGATGCTTTCATATGAATAGAATATAAAAAAAGAGCTGATAAAAAATAAAAAAAAAGTGGGAAAGATCAGAAATGAATAACCATTTCAGAGAGATGCATCCTCTAACAAATGTCAATATGCTACTATCTGGCTGTACAGTCAAAGTAGAAGCTATCTAGAAAAAGTAGGCTCTTTGGGATTAGGCAAATTAGCATCTTCGTTGTAGAGCATCCCAACAACTTCTTCCATACTAGTTCGATCATCCGGATGATCTTGTACGCAGAGAAGCCCGATACACATCAACCTAGTCAATTGGTTTGTAGTGATGCATCCATCAGATCAAGCAACCGGTTATCTCTCCATGATCTCCATATCTGATGAATTGAAAAAATAAAAAACTGATGAATAATGAATCATTCAGAATAGAAAAAGAAAACGGAGTTTAGTGTAATGAATAATCCAAGAGGGTTGAAAAATATTCAATCAATCTTGTGTTCCTCTTACCGTTGATGATCTATGTTAAGACTACGCCGAAGCTGAAAATATCAGATTTTATGGAGAAAACTCTATAATAATAAGAACAATGGCACCAGAAAAAACTATGAACTTAATATTTAAATTTAGACGTTGAACTTATATTGTTCCAACCACCATTCATGTGATTCCATCAATTTCATCTCCTCCAAAGAGTTTTGCCAAACGAAAGTCAGAAATTTTGGCTTCCATATTTGCATCAAGCAGTATATTGCTACTCTTCAGATCCCTGTGAATTAATTACCATGACCCTGCTATCTTGGTGAAGATAGACAAGTCCTCTAGCAATTCCCATAATGATTTCTCGCCTTTTGTTCCAATCCAATATAATAGTCAGTATCTAACATGGCTTTAAAACTTGACAAATAATAAATAGAATAGAATAGAATAGATTGAGCCACTTTTATTTTATTATCTCAAGATCAACATAGGGTAGGGGGCATCTATTCCTTCGTTGTCATTCTCTTCCAATCCCTCCTCCATGTCTACCACCTCTCTTCTATTTGTTGTTTCGGCTGTGTTTTCCCTAGCTAAATTCATATATTAGATTAATAATAAGTTTAGAAGCTTATGAAAGAGAGAAGGAAAATAATTCTCCTCGGCGCTCTAACACAAAGCCAATAATGAGAGGCACTAGGGCTTTCACGTTCAAGTGTTCAATTTCCACTTCAATATATACTGAAATTGATTTTAAATACCGAGATGGATATGAATAAGATCACTTTATCTCTTCAAATTTTTTCATGTACCTAAGTATGCCGATGCTCAACAAAGAAAATGAGAGCAACCAAATGCAATGGACTGCAATTTTTTTGTATATTTCAAAAGTTTTTTAATACATAATTATTATTATTTTATTTATGATTATACTTTTATTTTGACTTGGTCTAATCCATGCCTTTTATCTTGCAACTAAAAATAATTAAGAAATGACGTTATACTCTTACTATTTGGCAGGTGTTTGTTTACTTCACCGTTACCGACTTCAAATCACCGCAATTTCAAGAACAATAAGTTTAATTCATATCCCTCTTCTTTATTCTCTTTAATATTTAATTGATGCTCTTATTTATATGAAGATTATTATTTATAAAGATAATTTATTCCTAATTATACAACAATCTTAAGGATTTACTCCATGATTTTTTGTGTGCCTAATTAGGAGATCTGTCACCGCAATTCTGTTTTGAGAAAGGTTAAGTGATTTAACGGTGTCGCGCTCTCCTTGGCGCTTTCTAAGAGGCTATGAGTACGAGGCAAAAGGGTACAAAGGCTGCATGTGCCTAGCAATAGCAAAGTAAAGGTGTAAAAATTAATTGCTTAAACTCACTGAGTGGTACCCCTGGTTCTAGTAAGTCATCTAAACTATGATTAGTATGGTTGAAAGTTTATGTGTGTACAGTGCTGTGCCATGTATTTTATATGTCACTGTATATAATTCACGATCTACCTGCATATTTAACTTGGACACTTATAAAGCTAATGAGTTTGTAATTATGCTTAAAGTTTTACTATGTCACAATCTTTTTGAGCTATTTGATTGTCTTATATACTGCAATGGGTATTGGTTATGGTTATGGTTATTGGCTTACATACATCCTGAGAATGATAAGAAAATCAAGATGTGAAATTATGATTTTTTTCAGAAACAAGCATATGGTACAGTATAACCTTAACCTAGAAGAAGTTTTTTTTTTTTTTTTTGTCTGTGAATTTGTGAAGAAAAGAAAAACAAAAACTTTTTGTTTAGATAGTGCCACTGAATGTAGTAATCATTCGTGAGTTGGAAATTAAAGTTAGTGTTATTCCTGAAATTTGAAAACTTTTGTGAAATTAGAAGGTATAAATACTCTGCGGATTAATTAGTGAGTCATCTTTTGATAATCTTTAATTTGGTCAAATATTTAAATTTGGTTCTCATGAATATGTGGTATTTACAGTGGAAGAATTCTTTTTTAACGAGTTTTGTGTGTATGAATGAGGACTACAATTTGAAAAATTTATGATGAATATATGATTGTAATAGATGTTTACAATTTAAACTGGATATTCTATTGTGCTTATTGGACATCGGTGTTTGTTTAAAAAAAAAAAAATCTGAAAACATTATGAACCATTCATTGAGTTATTTCTATGGTACTTGAGTAAAATTTTATTATGATAACTTCAAACATTATTGTGTTGCTAAGTGCTATGTTTATTTATTGAGAAAAGCATGTGAAAACTATGAAAGGTCGATGAATATTAGATGTCCATTTTTGTGATTGCAGGCAACAAGGTTTGCCTTAATTATTTGTGATCGACGCTTTTTATTTATGATTGACTTAAATGATAGATTTATCTTTTTGTTTAGAAGGATGTGGTTAAGTTTTTGTCCTATAAATTTATGTGTCTATATGTATAAACTTTAAATTTGATGTCCACAATTGAGATTTTACAATCAAGGTATTTGAATTGATGAATCAGTTTATCTTCTTTATAAGATATATTGCTGTCACTTGAAAGTCATTCAAGTAGACTTGAATAGAAATCTACCTATTTTACGTAATGTGGGGGTATTGTCGCTTGAAAGTTTCTCAAGTAGACGTATATAATAAAATTAATTATAAATTTATTTTCCCCCTTTGTGAAGATGTTGTCGCTTAGTATTTATCTAAGTAGACCTAATAAAGTATATTATGAAAATTAGTTTGATAATATATGAGATATTATTTACAGAATGGATAAACTTTTGTATTAAAATAATACAAAGATGTCAAATAGATATGAATCCAATGAGAATACATCTATAAGTAGATTTATTTTATTGATGAACATGTTGTCTCTTAATAGACAACGACTTGTATTTATTTATTGTGTAATCCGAGTTTATTTTTGTAAACTTGATGAAATATGAGGTTAATTGACTTAGAGACGTCTTAGTCAATTTTTGTGAATTAAGCGGATCCGTATATAAAACCCCTTGGGAAGAAATTTAGGAAAATAAGACTGCCACTTGAAAACGACAAGTAATGGGAACCCAACCTTTGTGATTGGAGATCCCATGAAGAAGGTTCAATGGATAAAAACAAGTTACTTGTTAGTTCTGTTAGCACTAAAATAATATTTCTCTTTCCTATAGTGTATGACAATGGATGAGATGTGCTAAATAATATAAATTTGAGGGATAAGCTTTAAAGGCTTTTAATGATTACCATAAATCCTTATGGGTGGTGTTTGATTGTAGCATACACTAGATGAAATCACTTATATAAGTGTCAAGTGGGGCCGCTTGCATGAGATCGTGGCTGGTCTCTAGAGCACTCATGAATATCAGGCACGCGCATGGCCTATTAGCGCACAACCGCGTAACAGCAAGAATTGTGGGGGTGTAATGTGATTGTGAGACCTCTTGCATACAACAAGTGTCTTGGGGTTCCACAGCTTGATAAACCAATTCATTGTGTGTTAAGTCTCATTAGTCTAGGACGGGTTCTATAGCTTGCTACACCATTCCGATGCATTACATCTATGATGTTTACCCATGAAAACTTTTCTTAACCTTTTAATTATAACTTTTGAAAAATCTGGGAGATTGTTGTAATTTTTGTATATTTCAAAAGTTTTATAATACATAATTAATAGAAAATTATTATTATTTTATTTATGATTATACTTTTATTTTGACTTGATCTAATCCATGCCTTTTATCTTGTAACTGAAAATAATTAAGAAATGACGTTATACTTTTGAGTATAAATTGCAATTATATTTGAGAAGTTAATGCCTACTTTTTCTCACAATTAAAACTACCAATTTCACCTATAAACATACTATGTACGTTTTAGTTTATGTGTATATGCAGTACCATTTTCTCTTATATAGAAACAAACTCTCTGTCCTTTGTTTTTGAACGGCAGACTAAGCATACTTGTTACAAAGAACCAAATAACTCACCTTTACACAAAGGATTATTTTCCTCTTCTTTAGAAAATCAAGTTTAGGTTTCTTGGGTGCATCTCCTGTGTTTATTTGATTCGAGTTGTTCTGTCACCTCTGATATGATTCATATCAGAGAAGAACATGTTGTATCATGGGAGGATATGCGCTTATGAGGCGGATAAATCCTTAAGGACAGTGACTTCGTCACGCCTCATGTTATATAAAGGCTTACTATTTGGCAGGTGTTTGTTTACTTCACCGTTACCGACTTCAAATCACCGCAGTTTCAAGAACAGATAAGTTTAATTGATATCCCTCTTCTTTATTCTCTTTAATATTTAATTGATGCTTTTATTTATATGAAGATTATTATTTATAAAGATAATTTATTCCTAATTATACAACAATTTTCACATAAATGGTTTGCATTGTAACATTCCATCAGATCTCGTGCCTAAGTATGGACTTGACAATGCCTCGCACGTTTTATTGGTGTGAGGAAATATTTCAGTGTAAAATATATGTGTGTGCACATGCGCGCTCATGCACGCGAGCGCACATGCGCCCACGCGTCCATGTACATTTTTTGAGATAATATGTATTCAATTTTTATGAGTAAAACCGATTTTTTTAGATTAGTGGAAGTGGAATAATGTTATTGAAGCACACCGTTTAGTCTTTTTCCCCACAACGAAACCAAGAAAAACTTATTAAGTGAGTTACTTATTTGTCAAGGTTGCTTTGTACTTAAATGCAAACGTAGATGATTCAACAATCGATGATCTTTAACTTAAATCAACAATAGTCTTTGTCTTTTAGGGAGGGCCTGAATTATTAAGATATGAAGAAGCATGTACAAGATCATTAAGAAATAAACTACTACCACTTTTGTTTAACTTCTATCCATTTAGTTAATTGCAATAAAGGGCTTTAATTAAGTGTTTAATTCGTAAGATCAACTTTGAAAAAGGAATGAGGAAAAGAGGAAAAATGTAGAAAAGTAAGAATTAATGAATTTTGACAAAACAAACCTTTGTTTTATTCAGAGATGATGCCAGAAATCAAATGGAAAGCATAACAATCATAGGAAAGGATTGAAAGAAGAAAAAAAGTAACCGTGCTATTGTGAGTGGAGGTTTGAAAGTTATTTTTTTAAGAAAAAAAGAAAAAGACTCTCTTAATAGGTAACCATGTGGATACGATCAAACTTTTGAAGTATTTGATAATTTGAAAGTTATTTACATATGATGCACTTAGAAAGCTGAAAACGACACCCCACTTGTTTACTTTGAAAAAAGTAAATTCTAGCCATTAGACTACCTGATAAAAAAAAAAACTGAAAACGACTTTTTACATTCTTCCAAAGATATATATTATTTTTTTATATAACTCCCAAAGATAATTTTACATGCCTAAGTCATCTACTAAGCAATTATGGAATAAGTCTTCAGCTGTAATTTTGCACGTAGAAATATTCGGTTTACATTATAGGTAAGTTAGAAAAGAATAAGACTAATCGGACGAGGGTTATAAGTTAAAACTAAAAGTAGATTAGATTTTAACATCACAACTTCTAATTAAGTTTGAAGAGATATTTTATCATCTCATTAAAGTGTCTTTGGTAGTCTTATTTTCTTTTTGCAAAGTTATCTTTTACTTTTTTTTTGGTAAAACACGGGTTATCTAATTATTTTGATTAGCGATAAGTTCCAATTCTAAATTAATACAAGAAGCCGTTGTAATTCCATAGCTTGATAGCTTCCATTCTTTGCTAACATAGCTTTATTGTTTTCTTTTATTTCTTTGGAGAAAAAAACCATGTAATTTCACGACAACCAGATTTTGCAGTTTGGAGAAGAATCTCTTTAAGAAAGAAGTTCTATATGGCACGACTCATACACCGACGAAGTCTAAGGCTTGACATAAAATACACGGAAGAGGGAGAATAAATGTGGTGCTATACATGCTTCACCCAAGGGCTATAAGTAGTTGTGCTTGTTGGTCTTCGTACCAACAAGCATTTTCTTTAAAAATATGCATATTAGTTTTATCATTCATTTAAATGACCAACTATCTCTATCTTTGTGACTATCTCTAACTTTAAATTTTAAACAATTAGATTAGATTTGGAAAAGGATTAACTTTACCAATAAAACAAAAGAGAGATGGGCATAATAGTAAAAAAATTCCACAAACACATTAATAATATTTATTATAAAATATTCACATTTTATTCCTCATTATTTTCAATACATAGTTCAAGATGCAATAGGTTGCACAACTAATTGTCTACATACGGGACAAGATAAATTATTTGTTGACAAATATGCGGATATACAATCCGTGTGGTATGCGTGCCCACATCTTAGCTTATATATTATTTCATTATTTATAAAATCCTCTAAACATATTGCACAATCTATTTGATGAAATGATAGATTGGTTAATATGTTAAATGAAACCTCACTCACAACCTCACTCAAATTGATCACTCTATTATGTGTTGCTGGTGGAGGTTGTGGAAGATTTCGTGGAGGAGCTTGTGGAACACTTTCAGGATAGTAAAAAACCTAGTATTAAACCTATTATTAATTTTAGGTCTATGTCATCACCGTTTGCTTGTTTAACTGTTGTTCGCATATTATTTAAGATGATGCCACCTCAATTAAACCCTTATTTGGTCGCACCAACGACAGCAAAGTGATGTTGTCAAATAATGTTGGGAAGATGAATATGGTTGCTAGCTAACTCGAACTAACCATCATTTGGATTCTCAAAAGCATGGCTTGCTTTAATTTTCTGTCCCAATGGTGCACGACATACATAGAAGGAAAAAAAGTGGTGAGAAAGAGAGAAGTTTTGTGAGGGAAAGACGATTCTATAAAGAATGCTTCCCTGGCTATATAGATTGGTCAATATGTTGAATGAAACCTCACTCACAACCTCACTTAATTCGATCACTCTGTTATGAGTCATTGGTGGAGGTTGCGGGGGATCTCGTGGAGCGGTTTCAGGATGTTCCCACATTTTAATGATTAGGTATATTACTAACCAGAGTAGTAAAAAAACCTAGTATTAAACCTATTATTAGTTTTACATCTATGTCATCATCGTTTCCTTGTTCAACTGTTGTTCGCATATTATAAAAACTTTTAAAACTTTTAATATTTTAACTCAATAACCGGTTCTCACAGATATTTTTCACTCACTTCCCGCCGCTGGATTCCTTGAAACGTTAAGATGATGTCACCTCGCCAATTTATTTTATTATTTCTTTAATCAAAGAAAATTAAAACAGAGCTTAATCTTTATCAACCTACGTTGTTCTTGCAAGTCCAATACATATCAACCTACTCAATTGTTCTTTCAAAAAAAAAAATCAACCTGCTCAATTGGTTTGCATTGTAACATTCCTTGTTGAGATACATCCATCAGATCAAGTGGTTGATTATCTTTCCGTAATCTCCATGTCCGATGATAAAATAAGTGATTGATTAATAATTCATAACCGATAATGAAAACAAAATTGAGTGCAATGGATAAAACTTTGGCCTTTTGTAAAAAAAAATTATAAGAACAAGAAGAACATTAAAAACCTCTCAACTTCTTTTATGACAATGCAAAAAAAACTCTCTACTTGATATTAAAACATTGAACTTACTTAATATTAAAACATTGAACTTACATTGTTCGAACCACTCCATCTAGTCTATAATAAGATCAATTTATGTTGTGAGGAAATATTTTAAGTGTAGAATAACATATATGTATGCGTGTGTGCGCTCGCCCGCTCATGCTTCTATGCGTCCGTACATATTTTTTGAGATGATATGTATTCAATTTTAGTAAAACCAATTTTTGAAAACTTATTGTGTAGCACAGATTTTAAAATTCCAGAAAATGAGTAACACCGATTTTTAAAATCCAGTTGAATTTAAAAGATTTTTTTTTCTCTTAACAAGAATTAAATCTTTTTGTATACTTTGATTATTTTTTTAATTATGTATTTATATTAAAAAAAACCAGGCTTGTGTTCATTTCTCAACAAAATTCATATATAAATTGCAATTCACATTATATATTTACTAGCTTTCGTGCATGTCTGTCCGTTTTTTTTTTTGCGCTAACGCGTCTAAACTTTTAAGAAATTATTTTAAATTTTGATTTTAATTAATACTAGCGTACACTCAATCAACTGAGCTACTGAGTCTTGCTGAAATTTTTTCATTGAATAAATATAAATATTAATATTGGTCCTTCAAAAAAAAAATTGGTACAAAAAAAAGTTATTATTAATATTGTGTTATATTTTTTTTGTTATTTCATGTTTTTTAATTTGCAAATTAATTAGCATTAATTAAATTAAACCTCCGATACATTTCAACAAAATGGTTTTAGTAGGAATCGAACTAATGGTGTTCAAGACCATTTTTAAAAGTTTTACCGTTACACAATCAAGACCATTTTTTTAATACTCTGAAAAGTGCCGTAAAGAAAAAAAAACTGAAAAGTGATTTTACTACAAAAAAAAATAGTTTCTATAGAAGAAATGTATTAAAATAATTTTACTTTGGATCTGAAATGTATTGCATTTGATGATAATAAAGCACGTATGGTTAATTTTTTATTTTCATATATTTTAGATAGAGGTCTT
>Ga0315915_1002164_pt1 | contig 24584 bp, 21 predicted proteins | sample MpolbnodulesMG_FD_207738 | JGI IMG/M metagenome (GOLD analysis project Ga0315915, IMG submission 207738) | Medicago polymorpha root nodule microbial communities from Los Angeles, California, United States - branched nodules | ecosystem: Host-associated > Plants > Roots > Nodule | place: USA...
AATAATGGAAATGAATTGTTTTGGATCAAAATCACTTAAATAGTCCCCTTTATGCAATTACTAAAATGCCCTCCTACTTAAACGCGTACACAATTAAGTTTACAGATTAAATACCGCGAAACTAATAAGCGGGATATTACAATTTACTTAAAACTAATTTCATTGCACATCAGTTTTTTGTTGTAAGGAAGAAGTTCAAGCATATAGACAAAAGTTGGAGGCTAAAAAATGTTATTTTTTTTATGTTTTCATTGTAAATTATTTGAAACGCATAAAAGAAAACCATTTCATTTTTTTTTTGTCAATTAAATCAATTGTTAGTTGAAATTTCGAATATATCCAAAATATAAATTATACATGTATTGGGTGTTAAGGTTTACAAGCATGCTCGGTGCAGTCCTCAGGCATCTCGAAGGTGAGAATTGAAAATGTTGTCACACAAGACCTTCAGAATCAAGAAGAAGTTGGTGCACAAGATGAGGAACAACAAGGTCATTCCTTACCTGATCCGTATGAAGACCAACCATACCATCAGGTACATTATTGTTAAGTACATTTTTAATTCAATATTTTGGATATATTTTGAGTAAGTCCTTTCAGCTGCTAGTGAGAAACTTATTGTCGTCTATTAATGGTGTTTAACACTTTTTTTTTAAATCAAATGGGAGTCCTTGCAAAAAGAAAAATAATTGAATGCATTGAGTACATTTATTTGTTATAACATTTTAATTATTGTTCTAACATATTTGTATGGATGGTTTTGTTTGATAGGAACCACATAGAAGAAGGCGGTTGAAAACCTTCTTTCTTTTTTTTTGAAAGGGGCAGTTGAAAACCATATGGATCAAAAAGGAGATTATGTCATTTAAATTTTCAATGGATGCAACAACTTTCCCAAATACAGAAAATTTATCATCAAATCTTGATCAATGGGAGGTAGAATGTAGAAAAAGAACTTCGGGAACATTAGATATGGTAAAATTAATTTCTTATGTGTATGATAATTAATATGGTAAAAACTTCGTTCTTTTTTTTGTCCTTGGTTGCTATCGAGTCATCGTTATAACCATTTAATGAAAATGTCTCCTCCATATCCACTATGATCGAGACAAATAATATGTTGAAGTTCCAATACACCTAGCAAATGTTCAATCGAAACTTCTTATAGAATTGGCCAAATCTTTTTCAAGCAATCTTATTTTTTCTGCTTTTGATCTTTAAAGATTCTTGACCGAAAGGATTGTTGGTGAGAGATTGTGTTGTTCGAACATGTGTTCTAATTTGAATGATACTTCCCTATATTATTATTATTATTATTATTATTATTATTGTTATCATATATATATATATATATTTACCAAGTAATAAAGTGATAAGTAAAGTATTGTATCCATAGTGATTGTCGTTTCGTCCAAACAATTTGTGTTACTTATTTTAAGTTGACGATATAAAATAAAAGAGATAAGAGTTAGATATTGCAATTTTTATCTGTTTGAAGCAAAGCAAGTTACCTTTTTTTGGTTGCAGAAAATTAAACAGCGTTTGGGACTCTTTGAATCCCCCCTATTTTTTTTGTTGGATATTAAATAACATTCATGTCACGTTTAGTTATTTTAAATAGACTGTACACGTGATGAGGCTGTTAGGACGTTCTAACCTAGTCGGTTGTCAAGTTGCACCTACTGATCGCATGGTGATCCTTACGTGAGGGGTCTATACTATCTTGGTTGATATAGGTATATCCCTCCGATGGCTAATTGCACCTGCTGATCGCACGGTGATCCTTACGTGCCGGGTCTTGCTAATTCCTAGGTTTCCAGAAGCAATGAAGGTCAATGTTCCCGAAGGTCTTCCCATCTATGAATCTTAGGACACTCATAGCGCACACTCATTCCCCCTAAGTAGTTCTACAAAGGGCAGCCCGATCAGCTTCTACCTTACCTAGAGGTCGAGGACAATGGTTTTACTAGGTTTATTCCCCTCAGTGCTTGTTTCCCTAATTACTAAACTAGTTACATCCTAGGTTCAGCAGATTTTACTTAATATTAGTAATGTCACCTCCTAAGTACTTACTACTAGGGTCAACTCGCTTTCATCATCTTTCATCTAGTTTACTAATCGCTTACTTCCTAGACAGATAGTTACTACTATAAGGATATAAATATCAAGATATAAACATCAAGATAGTAATAACAATGTTAAGCCCTGTCACGACCTAAGTATCTAACCTAGGGTTACACCTCGCCAAAATAAATTAATCCTAAATAAAACTTAATAACGAACAGAAAATAAACTAAAATAATATGACATTAAATTAAATACTTATCTAACAAAAGTAAACAGAGGTTCATCTTAGAACCCTAACCTATAAATATCTAGTTACACATGATAACTAAGACAGAAATAGTAAAAGATAAAAACATACCCTAGAAAAGATAAGAGAAGATAGAACTCCTCCTTGGCTCCTAGAATAGCCTTCCTCTTGAACAGCTCCAGTTATGAACGACAAATTGTGAATGAGGAAGGTTGCTATTTATAAGGAAAGTTTCCACCTAACTTGGGCTAAAATTATGGGCTTCCATGGGCGAAAAAGTCACAAAAAGTGACTTTTTTTTGCAAGTTTCCATGCGCCTTGCGCCTAAGGTAATGCTCCTAGCGCATGTGCCTGGGACTTTCAGGTGCCTTGCGCCTACTGGCATGTGCCAGGCGCTTTAGTTCATCACTTTGTAGCACCTCGCGCCACTTGTTGTGCGTCGGGCACTACAATGCATTACTTTCCTATTATCCTATATTCTTCGCATATTGAGGTGTTTTCTTCATAATTAAGCTGTCTTGGAACTTGGGAACATAATTACTCCCTGTATAAAGTCTTCCGAGGCCCTCTTGAATCTTCATTCTTCATCTTCCTAAGGCCCAATAATCTTCGGAGGTCTTTCGGGAATAATTGAATTACAGACTCAAATATTACCTACTAAAATATTACAAATGTCTCAAAATCATAGGCAATTATCTAATACTTCTCTGCTTTGTTGGTAAAACCTACTAAAATAGACTAAAAAACATGCTAAGAATAACGTAAGATGACCTGTCATCACAACCCCAAACTTAAACTGTTGCTTGCCCTCAAGTAACGAAAAGAAAAACACAAGTTACTCGATGCATTTTTTTCAAGAAAAACATACCTTTCCGAAAGTTGTGCTTAGGGCATCATTCATTGCATCTATAACAGAGCAGCAACTAACTTACCATGTTACATTCAAGCGGGTCCGGCTAGGAGAAAGTAACATATATTCTCAGCCATACTCTTTTCCATGATACACATATGTATCTCCTAAAGCAGTATGGCTGGTCACGACATTTACCCACTCCAGTCGTCACATGAATGTACCTTGATGTAAATTTGAGACAATTTTAAACAAACAGTTCAGTTAAAATTATTTACACACTGAGAGAACTTTAAGGGTTATAACATGGCTTAGGTTAAGGATGGATATATTTTGGGAAGTAGGCTAACAAAAGAACTTGGAGTTATTTTATTAACCTAAGGATTCATATACTAAAGATAGATGATCTGCCACCTTTCCTTCCTTGAATCATACAAGATGGGTAAAACAATAGAACTCTTTGTCTTTTTATTTTTGACAGAAATAAACATTTTTTTTAAGAGACCAAAATATTTTGCTCTTGATTTTTTTTTTCCATTTTTTTTTGTGTGTAGATCTATAGTCATCTACATTTTTTTTTAAAATTGTTTTTCTTTTTCTCACAAATATCTTCTACTATTACCCCACCCCAAACTTAAAATGTTGCTAATTCCAAATAGTAACCTCAAACTTAGCTTCGAATACTCAGCCAATATAATATCATATCTAACTCCAATTGAAATTAAATAGGGTGCATTTAAGGTTTAGGGTTGTGACATGATTCGTCACTAAGTAACATGAAAGAAAATTTCGTTTGGATACTCAAAGTGGTTTCACGAAGGATAGTAAGAATATAAAAGGGTGGCTTGAAAGGCTCGTGTGTATTATAATTTAACTGATCGCCCATAAAGAAGAGCCACAAACTCGAGCAAAAATAGCACTCATATGGAACACTCATAATTGGAAATATTTAAGTATTTAACAACCTATAATGGATATGGAAATATTTGGCTTTGAATATCATCGGTTATGCTATTCAGAAAAGACATGGTGATCCTATAAGTACCTTCAGTAGCAAGCCCCATAAAGTATTGTGCTCTTGAATGTAAGGGTAAACTAGCATCCACCGTAAATGCTTTGACTGACTTCCTAAGATTAAAACAAATTAAAGCATAAAAGGAAATGTTGTATATGTAAATGCAAAAAAATAAAATTTTATAAGATAGTACTTGAGGATTAGTTATAGGTTTAAGAAATGAAATTGATTAGTCAAGAAATCTCAGCTTAGCTGAAAATAAAAATGCAGAAAAATAAACTAATGAGTTGCCTCCCATTTAGCACTTGTTTAACGTCTCAGTTCCGACGGACAATAGGTTGCCTCCTATTCAGCGCATGTTTAACGTCTCGAGCCTGACAGATATGTCTATGCACTACTCATGCGTCTTTCTGGTGTTGGCTTATCTTCATCATACCCGCCTTCACCAACATGATACTCCACCATCTTTATATCACTTGGATCAACATATGAGTACTACATGACTTCATCTCAAATCGCAGTCTCTTTATTTGGTCGAACCTTTTTTTACTACGAATGGTCCATCCCATTCTTGTCTAGCTTTCCTCACGAAGAAACCATAGAACTCTCTTGGATGTCTTAGCATGACAGGATCCCCAACATCAAAGTCTTCTTCTTCATCCTTCCAGGAGCCCCCAGTAGCTCCATACACTTTTCCACTTGCGTTCATGTTGACTCCATTTTCCCCCTTTGGTTGTTCTTTATTTGTTGGTTCTCCCTTAAAGTATAGATAATTGGTTTTAATACCAAAGAGAATAGGGTTCGATGGTTGGAATCCTTGGGTGTAACACCCTCAAACCCCAGGGAACGTTAGCATCCATAGGCCATGATGTTTTTACCGCTCAGGGGTATGTTCGCACCAATTTGGGTACCTATAAACCGTCTTTGGACATCCACATAATAATGCACCTGTTCAGATGACCTTAGGTGATATCAGCTACCGCTACACCCACCATCTTGACCATGTGCAGACAACTGAGCAGTTGGGGCTCCCTACATTCCTGGGTGTGGAGGTAGATCTTGGATACATCAGATGGTTTTATCCCATCTTACATCCACGAATGATTCTTCCAGACAAGGATGTTCAGGTTTCGTGGCCACTCGAGCAGAAGGCCCTATATGAAATTGTTGTTGAGAAGGATGGAGAGCAGGGGTATTTAGATCTGTCCGGAAGGTTGGGCCATATCAGAGACCATGTATGTGTTGTCATGTCTAGTGGTTTGATTGTGTAAGGGTCTCCTTAATGGGTTCATTTGGAAGAAGTCTTGGGAGAGGTTCATTGTGGACGAGTTTAGCGTCGTAGGCGTATATTGTTGAGGGTGGCAGGGTTGATTTTAAATGTTATGTTGTTGTAGCCTCTAGATAATTTCTATTTTGAATTTTATGTATTAACGTTTGGTTTGTAACCTTTGGATAATTTGTGTTTTTAATTTAATGTTTGAAAATCATGTTGTATTGTTAATTTCTATTTTGGATTGAATTTTATGTTTGAACATCTGATCAATGCATGTTCATACGTTTAGAAGCAATTTAAAGCGCAAAATTCATGTGTCAGCCAAAACAGACCTTGTCAGTCTTTGTGTTGATACATTTTGGATTATATAATCTGAAATGTCTCTTTCCCCCTCCAAATTTTGACTTGTAATGGGGTGTTTGACACATTTCGGATTATATAATCCAAATTGGATAAAATTTGTTTGGATTATATATAATCCAAACCTATCAAATGTACTTCAACATCAAGATCTTTTAGGGTGCATCAAGCTACAACAGGGTATGAAATTTTCGGATTATATAATCCAAAACAAGTTCAGATATATAATCCGAACCAAGAGTATTTTGCATTTCGAACTAAACTGAACTGAACCAAAATGTTATTATTAGTATAGTTAAAAAAAATAAAAATAAAAACACACGAAATCGAATTTTAGTTACCAAACTGAACTGTTTCGAATCAATCTGAACTGTTTCGAACCAAACTGAACTGTTTCAATCCAGTTTCAGAACTGTTAGTAATAGTTCAGTTTTTTTTGGTCAGTTCAGTTCCGTTTTTCAATTTTTTTCCCACCCCTAGCAGGACTCACCTAAGAAAGGGAAACGGCAGTTGACATTAGTTCTGCTAGCAAGAGAAAATATTTCTTTTGAATTTCCTCAAGATTGTAGAAACTTCTCAGGTATAGACACTGTATTGAAAAAACTTGAACATTGGACTCTTAAATGCATAAGATGGAAGGACTCCTTAGGAACATGCGACACGGTAAAGTAAATACTATCTTTTATGCACTCCTTTCATCCCTATATATGAACATTCATTTGACTAAAAATCTGTCAACAATGATATATATACACCACATTTTTTTCCTTTTTATCGCATCATATATATGTATCTTTTTCTTCAACTGGATGTACACAAAATAGTTTTCTATTGAATTCGTCTATCTAAGTCTCCAATATAGTAACAACTTTAAGAATCGCAAGCAAATCTTCGTTCTACTATTTTTGTCCTTGGTTGATATCGAATCATCGTTATAACCATTTACTGAAAATGTCTCCTCCATATCCACTATGATTGAGACAGACAAATCAAGCAAAGTATTTTCCTTCTTTAACAGGCATGAACGTTAATATACGGGGATGAATAGGAACTCACATTACAATATACATTCTTGAGATAAAAATTGGGAATTATGAGAGGATAAGATTCGAAACCCACTCTCTAAGATCTAATGAGTCTAACAAAAACAACTATCATTTACCGTTCCAAAAACAAAATGCCCTCAGCCATGAATTTTCAGTAAAATATACGGAAAAATCTCCTTTTGGCGATGCATTACTACAACAACCTCTATTAGAGACATCTTAAAAAATTAATAATGGGCAAACTATCAGCGGGGGCGAAAACCTGCTAACTTTTTGCCACTGCATGCTTAGAGAAAATGGTGTAAAGTTGCAGCACGATTGAAGGCCGAAACATTCATGAACTTCTGTGCAAGAGATGCTCTTAAAGATTTGAACAGCTTTAAATGATGAATTTTGGCCAGTGAAGCGTGATCGCATTTCCATGCAAAAGACGAGGTTGTACCAAACTAGCCAAGCTGAGTGGGAGTTAACAAGGCTATCCTCTCAAATGAAAGAGTGTGGTTCATGTGTTAGTTGAAATTAAGTACAGAACTTTTAGGACCTTAGCCTTTTGAACAACCTGTTGAAATTGAAAAGGTCTTTTCAAGAACAATATCTCAAGTCAACCTCTTGCAACCTCCTTCACATAAATAATATCATCACGTGGATGTGACTGTTCAACCTTAACCACTACTTCATCCCCTATTTGTGATCCAACTGAGACCCAAGCAGTAGCTTGAAATCCAACCTGCAAATGAGAATCATCTTAGGATTCAAAACAATAGAATAACACAATTGCATGGTGTCAAAACACGTATGAGTAATACCCAAGGTTATCCGAACATCCTCATGTAATGTGCCTTAAGATGTCAAGTAAAAAGCACAAATAAAAACATGCCTAGTAATAAAAAATGTAAATTGTGTAATCTTGTGATTCCTGCAAATACTGCAGGTCTGGATTGAGTTCACCTAAGGAATTAGGGAAAGCTAAATTGAGATATAGGACTAAGGCATCGAGTTATTAAGGTTTAGCTATAACTGAGAATCTGACCATCAATTAAGTGGAAATCACTGGCTTAGGACATTTATATACATGATGTCTGGAATAAGAGAAGGATCAAACCATAACCAAATATTATGTTATTATGTAGTCATCAATTACAATTGTTCTGTTACTGTCATTTTTATCTCTGTTATGCTGTTATAAAAATTATTTTCCATCAGTTCCCCCGGCCTTATTCAAAAATCAATCTCATCTTCTATCACAATTGAATTTCGATCTTATTCAACTGGAACTTTTTTTTGTCAATTGGTATTTGAAATATCAATCCTACTGAAAACAATATTCAACTCAATACAGCTACTTGTATGACTGGTTCACTGACCAATATGCCATCGACACAACTAATATTTAGCAGATACATGTTATATTACCCTATTAGTCAAATAAAGTAGTTAATAAGTTAAGGAATTAGTCAAAGTTGAAGATGATAGATTACAAATGATGAGAGTGGAAATTAGATAGGGCAATCTTGAGTATTATTGGAAAGGAGGCTAAGGAAAGAATGTTCTGGATCTCTGGCATACACGAATGAGGGTTTCTGTATTTGTTTGTATTCTCTTTTTCTTATTCACCGGCCCTGTACCCCACTGGTACAAGTACAACTATTGAGTAGTGATAATTGCTCACTAAATCATCTTTTTTGTCAAGATTCTGAACCAGTGTATATCACTATCCTGTCTAGATGTTTTATATGCTGCTACATTTCTCAGTAGGACAATTATAGAATGGCACGGCCTATGAAAAATATTATATAATAGGGAACAATTATCTGCTTACCTCAACCAATAACAGAGCTGCAATGCGATCTTTCAAAAATTTAAGGACTAAAGCACGGTATCCTCTCTCTTTTGGTTGTTTTCGTAAATATTCTAGTATCCAGTAACGGAGACTACTGTTGGAGAGCTTCCTCACTGCTCTAACTTTCTCATTTACACCTGCTGCTAGACCTTCGAGATTACCAGATGTAAAGGGTGGAGGCTCGCCTCTAAGAAATGCCTTTATCTGCAGAAAAAACAAAATCATTCCAGACACATCCAAAACAGACAGAAAAACATCTTAGAAGAAAATACCCTAGATGAAGTTAATCACATAGCAAAATATGTATTGGTGTGAGTATGAGGACGAATATATTAAAAATAAAATAAAAAACTAAAATATGATATATTTGGAGCTATAAAATCATGTCTTCTTCTAGGTTATAATCACTGCATGAATATAAACCCAAATAACGCTTCTACACGAACATAACTGTTAATATGATATGGGGTATATATTTTCAGGCTATATGATGAATATGTAGAATGAAGGAAATCAAATATGGACTTACATTGGTGGAGAGCAACTAATCAAAATATAGCATGGAGACAAAAGATAAATCAATAAAAACGAGAGTAGGAAGATAAAAAATAAAATAAAAAGAAAAAAGAAATACAACAAAGCTTTGCAATCTCTGAATATTAGAATCAAAAATGTAAACAGTATCGAAACAGCTATAAACAAAAAGCACCCAGTAAAGTCTTAAATATTAATTGAAATACATATGCATGTAAATAGGTACCGTTGAATATACTTTTTCACCAACAATATTTACTATCCTTTTAAAAACCACAAGTAGTTGTATACAATATAAAGTCATTATCTAATTAGATCCTTAGGAGGAATTTGTAAAATTATATAAATATAGATACTAACTTTTGTAAGTATTTCTCCAAAAACATATAGATAGTTCAGGTATCCCAAACTGTCCCATCCTGCGTCCTGTCCCTTGTGAAGGGAACTAAAAGTTTCATGTTTTTCAATCTAGTTTCCTTCAATTTCCTGACTCTTTCTGATTTCGCAAACAATTTCATGGCATGCATCTAGAAGCATCAAGTCATGTAATATATTCTACTTTGCAATAATAAAATCAAAAGAAACATACCTGATAATGAGCAAGAAGGTCTAAATATCTACGGATGGGAGAGGTAAATTGAACATAACCAGGAATTCCCAAAACCCCGTGGCGTGCTGGCTTCCTGAAATCAATTTCAGCTGCACGCATTATCTTGATTAGGGCAAAGCTCCTAACAGGCCCTTCCGGAAGATGGGAAAATTCAGAAAGATTTATATCTGATTGAGGTTGTCCCCTGTAGGGTAAAGGAATGTTATTCCGAGATCCAAATGTAGCTATAGCTTCGCCACAGAGGATCATCATCTCAGAGACTAATCGCATTGCAGGGTCTGCCTGATTTTCTACATAAAGGTTTATTGATGGCTCTGGATCCTCTGGATTAGATACTTTGATGCGAGCTTCTAATGTTGCTGTCTCGACGGCACCCTTAACAAAGGAAGAGAAAGCAAATTTTAAAATGTCAGAGACTAATAAAAATAAATAGCTTCAGCTAACTAAATGCTTTTTAAATAAATAGCCAATTCCACAAGTCAGAATGTCATTAAGGATCAACAAGCGTGGATTTCAATTACTAAGTCGTATTTATACCCGAGCATTCAGCTAAAACTATTATAGAATAGACAGCTCCAAAAATTCGTGCAATATTTGACTCCACGTATTGGGTACAAGTTTCTAAATTCAAAAAACTACCGGCCTCTCAGACAATATACTTTCGATACTTTGAACTAGCTATAAAGCTATCGAAAGTGATTTGAAGGAATACAAACAAATAGGTAAAAACTGTGTCCATTAAAGCATGCTGCCAGTTTACAATAGTGTGATTACTTTGTTTATTAACAACATACAAAAATATAAAATACAAATACAATTTTTCATCACTTATCCGAGAATAATAAAATTTTAAGATCCATGGGATAGACCAAAGCTCCTCGAATCCCAGACAAATTACATAATATTCTTGTTGGATGATTTAAGTAACAGGTTTCACGTCATGCTTTATTTAGACAGTTATGAAACCTGTAAAGCTATGAATTATGAATCAGTGAATGATGTCAACTGGAAGATCTTCTCAAATGTGATTAATTAAATAGTTTATAGTTTATCGTTGTTCCATATTATATGATCTGGCATAAGAATCACCTCTTTTACCAAAAGGGATACAGAAAAACCATAAGAACATTAAAAACCTAAAATATTATAATCACAAATCAAAAGAAGAAACCTACCTGCTGACGGCGCCAATTTAACCTAAGATTTGCAGCCTCAGACAAAATTCTAAGTTCAACCTCCTCTTCAAGATTCAAATTGAGTAGCTCTGATGCGCTCTCATATGTTAACATGTACGTTGGTTTAATCACTGAGTTGAACACTGAACATTCTGCAATGCTGTTAAATGCACAGAGAATATTATTAATAAAAGGCCACCTATAAAAATATAATCATAGATGTTATTATTGTTGAGACTTTCAATGTTTTAATATTTCCTGTGGTTTTTTATGGATGAAACACGAAAGGTATTCCCTTTTATAATAGGATTTACTTTACTGTTTTCAGATTTCCCTTAATTCTAGAATAGCTATTATTATGATTTGTTGAAATTGGGGTCTAACTCATCCTTACAAAACCGGCTCATAAAGTGAGGAGTGCATTCTCTTTATAAACTCTTATCAAAAGTCTTATCTATCCAATGTGGGACTTGGGGTTTTATCAATACACCCCCTCGCCCCCTCGCGCCCAACACCATTGGGCTTGGTGCGTGTATAAATGGTGGGTGGCCTGGGTGGCCCGAAACGATAGGCTTTGATACCATGTTGAAATTGGGGCCTAACTCATCCTTACAGAACCAGCTCATAAGGTGAAGAGTGCCTCGTCTTTATAAACTCTTATGAAGAACCCTATCTATCCAATGTGGGACTTGGGTTTTTCCCAATAAGATTTGCTTACGTTAGTCTATAAAAGGGTGTAATTGAGGTCTGTACTTTTTTTGATCATCAAAATTAATATTCAGATTTTCCATCTTTTCTCTCCTTCAAGTTAAAATAAATTTAACGCAACATATCACAGTTGAGTGGATTTTGATGTTATATTTCTAATGTGTTAATGGATGAATTTTAGCAGAACATGCACTCAACATATCTAAGTTTACCTGCCATCCTCATGCAGCACAACTGATACAGTAACAGCATTACAAACCTCCCCTTGTCTCAAACTCATAGCTCCCATGGCAAGATTTTCTGGAAACATAGAATATGTAGCAGTGGGCAAGAAAACAGAAGTTCCTCTTCTCATAGCCTCCCTGTGTGCCATTAAGAACATTAAGGAAGAACATGACATCGAACATTTAATAAAATCTCTCTTTGAACATCAACCACATACCTATCCACAATACTTCCAGGTTGAACATATCTAGTTGCGTCTGCAACATGTATCCAAATGTTAATCCGGCCATCTTGTAACTTTGTTGCACTCAGAGCATCATCAAGCTACATATTATTTGTTAATAAAATGTTAGGGTCCTTAAAATCAATGGAGCAACACTCACAAGAAACTCATTACAACTAATAGAAAATGATTGATTGATCACCTCATCAGCTTCATCAACATCAATGGCATAGACCTTCAGGTTAGTAAGGTTCTTCCTGTTAATCTAAACATGTGAAAAAAAAAAAAATTATCAAACTACATAAATATAAGATGTTTCCAGGTAACAATTGGAGGATTCAAAGCAATTACAGAAGAAAATGAGAATATCAAAATGTATGTAAAGTTTCAGTACATGTATATAACAAATCAAAACAATCAAAAGTCATACGGTCCATGTATTTAGTCAAAGAATCTGATTAATCCAGCTTTCTACGAGAAGTTTGGTACATATACACTATAAAGTGGTAAGATATCAGAATGTTTTTAAAGATTTCTGCTCTCCGCCCAGCAAGTTTCGCTCCCACCAAGCCAAACTGACCAAAATACCCCTACGCTAGTTAACTAACGCATGTGTAAATCAAACATGACTTAATTTTACACATGCGTGACTTAAGTCACGCTGCATGAGTTAACTCACGCACCCTGCGTGAGTTAACTCACGCTAGTTGCAAAGTTGTGATTTTGCAAAGTTCTGTTTCCAACACCAAGAATACAGTGTAACCCATCCAACTTGGCTGTCATAACAACCACAAAATGCCACGTGTGGTGGATATATACTATCTTTAAGATTCAGGTCCATTGTTGAGATTTCTTTAAGATAAATCCAACATTCTATCTTTTTCAAATCACTTACAACTCTCATAAAATTTAATAATAATATTCACTATATTATTCCTATTTTCTTAACCAAAAAGATGGCCGACACACTCCATCATACCAATCTCTCTGTCACACTCAATTTGAATGTCAATTCTTGGTGTTGGAAACAGAACTTTGCAAAATCACAACTTTGTAACTAGCGTGAGTTAACTCACGCAGAGTGCATGAGTTAACTCATGCGGCGTGACTTAAGTCACGCATGTGTAAAATTAAGTCATGTTTGATTTACACATGCGTTAGTTAACTAGCGCAGGGGTATTTTGGTCAGTTTGGCTGGGTGGGAGCGAAACTTGCTGGGCGGAGAGCAGAAATCGTTTTTAAATGACAAATGTTGGAAATTAATTGTTGGAATTTTAGTGGGAGAAGGAGTTGAACGCACTACTCCTTATCTCTCCAGCCCACATGTTCCTCCTCCCAGACCACCTTATCGCTCAGTAGGATATAGGGATGTAAGACAAGATATCTGGATATTTCAAAATTTTCATGCTTGGTAAAAACATACCCTTGGTTGACCACACCTACCAGTTTTTAACATTCAACTTTAAATTTCCTGCAATATCCTCTTCCAACTTTGTACAGTAACGAATAAACAACAAATATGGAGTTGGAGATATGGATCAAACAACATCATAGTCTCCAATTACAAACAACGTCTAGTGACAAACCATTTAAATAAGAATTTCTTTTAATGGCCTGCCCTATAACTTTTATAGTTTTAAATCAACCTTTAACTATTGGACTACACTCCATCTGATCTACTATCATTGCTAGGCCATCAATAGGTCTTCTCGACACACGATCAAACTTCCTAAGGGAGGATTCTACCACCTTATCCATAATAGGGTTCTACGCCAACTTTTTCCTATTTTGTCTTGTGCCCTCTCATACATTGTAACATTCCCATATCTACAACATTGAGCCTAGTTTAGTTTTAACTCTTTGCTGCTTTGTATTCAACCGTGAATAACATCACATCCTAGGGGATATAGTTGTACAATAAAATTATCTCTTAAGCTTAGTGGTACTTTTGTATTGTAAATGACACCCAAAACACTCATTTATTCCATCAGCCCTGCTTGAATACATCTCTTATTTCCTTGTCATATTTAACAGGTTAAAATATAGATACCATGCAACTTATAAAGTTTAAAAGCATATTGACAATCAACAGTGAACAGTTGATTGTTAACGATAGTATTTGTAAAAGTTATTCATTAACAAATTTTCTTGTTACCCTTTATCTTAGCATGCATCAACTGCTAATATTCTAAGTGATATTAGGTTTTCAAGGATGAATGTGCACAGGTATATTAAAACTGTCAACAAATAAAATAATTTCAAATCCAAGTGTATCAAAATATCATGCAGACATAGGAATCCAAGCGTATTAAATAATTCTAAGTGATAAAGAATCCAGACATAGGAACTATTAGAAGATTTTGAGCAATATTGTGAGACAATCAAGCAAATAAAAATCACCTCGTCTGGATCTGATGAGTCTGATAGAAGACTTTGAGCAGCTGATGTGATCTTTTCCAAGTGATCAGTGGGAATTCTCAACTTCAACAAATCAAGATTGACATGTACAGGAAAATACCCAATATCTATCAAGAGATTTACAGCTGAAGATGATGTTTTTGCCAGACCCATTTCTTTTAGTATCTGCAAGAAGCATCGAGGGTATACTTATTATAAGAACAAGTAATCTTTGGCAACATATATAACGGCCTACTATCTAGAGATGGATAATGACAACAACAACCAAATTTTAACTAGATGAGATCAACTACAGGGGTCAATCAACAATGTAAGACCCTCATACTCTATAGGCATTCGACCCTCATACTCTATGATTTTTCTACTAAACTTCCGAGCAAAAAGACAACTGAATCCATAAAGATCAGCCTCTCTCATTTTAGAAAGCAGTGTTCTTTGTAAGAACAGAACATTATCAGGGTGACTTTCATACTACACTTGTACTTGATCAAATTCCTAAACATAAACACAGTACAAGTAGTACAATTAAAATAAGTTACATAATTTAATTTGTGGATTCTCCCCTAATGGAATAAGACCCAGTGATTTTGTTGCTATTGCTTCTTAGAATTTACACACACAAAGAGACATGTCAATTGCCAAATAGAACAAAAAATCAAAACAAACTATGAGACAAAATATTACTATCCCAGCTGTTTTCCTTTGTTCATCACTTATACAAGCATCAATAGCATATGCTTCAAGTGACTCAATTCTGCTCCAAATTTTCTCATCATCCTTCCATGAAGATTTGGAAGGTTTATCGTGTGAAGGCATTGATTTTGCAGAGCCTAACAGTTTAATGAAGTTCTGAAATTCTTTCTCAGCAGCTTCCTTTGCAACCTTTCTACGAATAAGCTCCTCAACCTTCCTTTTTAAAAATAAAACAAAAGGGAAATACATTTCTGCTTAGACTTCTTAAAATTAATGCAAGACAAAACAAACAACAACCTCATACATGAAAATACCACACTTATCACTTATGTAATTCAAAGATTCATGGATACGAACTTTAAATAACGAGCAAAGCACAAGCAATGAATATACCTTTCAATGTGCCTCGTTAACTATTGAAAGCAACTTTCTCTATTTCTATCTAACTTCTAATACAATAACAAAGAATTGTAAAAAAACTTTGGAGCATAACAAATCCTCCTTAACAAAACACCATGAAGCTAGGCTGCCCACTTCAACATATTTATAGGAAAACCACCTTAAAAGACCACATACTTTGCAACAAATAGAAGCCAAAGTCTATTTTAAACCCAAATTAGCTGCTTGCGAAAGAAGCCTATGACTCATATGACAAGATCCCACAATAACAATGTTTTATATATTTTTTAATACAAAAAGAGTGGCACCTCACAACTTGAAGAAAAGTTCAGCTGACAGATAACAAATTGATGAACAACTGGTCATAAGCATTGGCTTCAAATAACTGATTTGGCATCCCAATTTACAAAAAATTCAAAACAGGTTAAAATAATAAAAATAATGCAAGGCTATCTACGAAGGCCAGATACTCTAAAATTGCTAAAATAAGGTGTCATACCGGTTGGGTGTATCCATACTGATATGTGTATAATACTCTTCAATACATATCCACACAGTATCTTCAAACTTTTATAACTACTAGCGTTCAGACGAGCACTTATGTGCCCGTCTAGAAAGACATATCAATTTTGACAGATACTATGATCAAAATAATTTCACAAATAAGATTAAAATAAGCTATTTTAATAGTGTTCAATATTGTTCGTATTGTAGTGGGGTTGTTCATATTTTAATGGGATTTAACTATATTTTAATTAATAATTTAAATTCCTATCTTAGTGCCATTGATCCTATTTTAACGGAATCTAAATTTAATTAATTAATAATTTAAATAATATTATAAAAAGGAGAAAATAGTAAAAAAAATAGTTCAAATCAAGGGTAAATTTGGAATAAAAAACCAACCCAGAAAGGGGTATCCACAATCCCTTTTATCTATTGTTATGGATTAAAACAAAATATTGGCATATATGCTTGGGACATTTCTCCAGTACTACAGGAGAAACTCCAAAAACTTGTCTTAAAAAATTTTGGGCAACTTTGTTTTTCAGGTTGTGAGTGAAATTATTGTACAAACTCTTTTATTCATTTTAACGATATAAAACTAAGAGAAACATGGTTATGAGATAGTAGGAGAGATGTAAAAGACCCATTTGATGATGGTGGTAACCAATTTCTTTAACTGCTATAGCTGTCTCATGGTGAATTAGACTTATGAGCTTGCTTTTTGAATTGTTAGAATGAGGAAATGAAAATAAAACAGCTAGTAGTACACAGTAAATAGTGAGCAATCAAACAAAATCTAAGACTTATCTTAAATAGGACTATTGTTATTTTATTTGTCATTGGTTAGGGAAAAAATACATGAGTAGTATTTATTTACAAAGAAAAGAATACATTTTTTATATGGATAAGAGAAAAATATATGTATATGTTTTTTTGTTATGATTGCAAATATCCTCAGAGAGCATATACAAGTTATCTTACGATGTGTCATGAAAACATTGATTTTTCAAGGTACTCTACATCTGAGAGTAATACATCTACCTGCTCACTTGGTCGAGGTCCATAAATGCAACGCAATCCTTTAGATTCGAGTATAGTAAAGTATATTTCGTCTTTCGATAGCAAGAGATGAGCAGAATAACTCTCAAGAGGCTCAACACAACCAAAAATTATCTGCAGAACAGGCATTTCATGTAAGGATATAGAAACATACTTTGACATTCAGTCCAGAGATCATATTGGTACTACCTCAGCCATCTCTTCAACTGTCACGGACTTATTCTTTTCATGTAGCTCAAACCAAGCAAATTCAAGTAGTGATGGGTCCTGCATCATATCATCCAGTACTTAGTTACAGTAAGAAGAGAGAAAGGTATAATTTGTGATCACTATTACATTCAAATTGTGAAATTTACCATGTTGTCCTGAGCTTTCTGAACAAAATGAGTGATATCTGCTTGGTCAAAATTGGATATGCCGGGAACAATATATGTCACTTGTTGTGGTTTGATGGAACTAGTGACACCATTCTTCAGCACAAAAAATCAAGGCACAGTCAGACTACATAAAATCTAAAAGCTTTTAGCATTTGATAACAATGCAATAGGTCCCAAACACCTAGCAACCTATTAAACATGCCGCATTATGCTGTTTCAACAAAAACCTGATCTGAAACCATCCAGTTCTTCTTGCCATCAGGTCTCTGAGCTACTGCTAGCAATATTTTATCAGAATCTTTCTTGAATTCCAAAAGCAAACCTTTTTGCAAGGAACGCTTCACAAGTCTATCTTCAACATGCTCTTCATTCAATAGTTCCGTGCTGTCAAACCAGCAAATAAAATTAAGATAGTAAACAAAGCAACGGGAAAGCAGTAACATCAAATCTAGGCTTGTATGAAAAATTTACTTGTCTTCCTTTTCATAGCGGGTATCCAAAACATTATTGCAGAAAATAGTTTCTATGGTTGTTAAAACAGCAAAACCAAAAGGAGGAGGATAAAATAAAATAAAAAAGTAAAAAGCACATTTCAAATTTTTTATATCATGACATTTTCCTCCGAATTTTGACAGTGTTTCTGTATTTATGTATTCTATCTTTAAGATCACATAGAAAATAGCATTCGTGTATTTGTGTATAGTGCAAAATTGCAGACAAATACATCCCTAATTACAGTCACAATGCTGTAACGAATACCTTCATAACCTTTGCTGCAATTAAATCTATGACATGAGCCCGTTGTTTTGAACAACTAATAAATATAACTATACTAACTCCGTCTCTAAATATAATACCCTTTTGAGTTTTTCTCTATCCCTTTTTATAAGACCCCTTTCAAATTTCAAGTACATTAATTATTTCTTTACCAATATACCCTTATTTATGTTATGTAATAAATACTGTGTGAAAACATTAACTTATTATCTCTCCTAAAGGGTAAACTTGTAAAACAATAGAATTTGTCAACAAAATTAATACAACAATTAGTTTTCTTAATTCTTGTGATTTTCTCAAAAGGGCCAAATATTTAGGGGCAGGGGTTGTAAATATGTTCTCACTTTATTTAAGTTCTGCAAAATTCCTCATAAATTATGCACCACCAACACTACAGATTGAAAGTGCGTCCAGTGTCCAACACCAAAACCACACTGACACATGTAGTTACATTCAATCGATACTATTTTTTTTTCTTCAGATTATCAATGGTGTCTACAGCGCCAGTGCCTTATAGCTTATACATGCAGTGTGTGCTTTTACATGACTTATAAAAAACTTAACCTCATTCTCTCTTTAAAAGAAAGCCCTTACTATTATATGATAAATAAATATCAGATAAGCTAACCACTTAAAGAGCCTGTTCAGATTGAATATCCCACAAGCGTAAACATTTGTGAGACTGTTTATGAGTACTTAAGATAACAGCTTATGACATGTCCACAAACTATTTTCAGCTTATTTTCACAAGTTTGTCGATAATAGCTTCTGAATACAGCTTATATGAAAACAAAATTACTTTACCTTATCTTGTTATAGATATAGCTTATGCATAAACAGTTATACGATAAGTGCTTATACTATAAGCACTTAATTAAGCTAAAATAATTCAATTCAAATAAGCTTTTGCTAAAGAAATAGCTTATAAGTTATACACAAGCACTTATCATGATAAGCATGTATGTGATAATTCTTTATCCAAACATTGCCTTGGTAGTTTTTGTAAAGAAAATGGAAAGAGAAACGTACTTTGAAGAAGAAGCTTCAACGGAAACAATTTTCTTTCGGAGTTTACGTTTGGCTTGAAGTTCTTCCATAACGGTTTCGAAGAGGCTTTTGATGGAGCGAGTTTGAGTATGGCAGGCATGGGAGGAGGGAGGAGGATGGAAGTGGAGAGCGGAGGGGAGAGGGCGGTGTGGGGAGAAGAGGCGGGGGACGGAGGAGAGAGGAGGGGAGGAAGGGCGGAGGAGCGAGTGGGTGTTAACTGCTCGAACGGCCATTGAAGAAGGTTTCAGAGGTTCATTTGAGCTGATGAGTGAGTGAAGGTAAGATATACCTTCGTTACGATAGTTCGATAATAGAGACTGAAATAAATTGATATGATATGATAGGATAAATTAATAAATTAGCGTCTATATGAATACTATAAGAAATTATTTTTGTCCTTAAAAAAAATAAAAATATTTTTTTTTGTATAACATTGTGACACAACTTTTAGACACTTTTTTCTTTGATACTTATGTCATGACATTCTTACTCTCACTCTTCTTTTTTCTCTTTTTATTGTTTTATCAATAAAAAGAAGAAAAAAAATATTATCACAAAAATTGTCACTTATTGATTGTACAAATATATCATTACTACTTATATAGTATATACTATTACCATTTTTTTTTGTCAAGATAATATACGATGCTGGTGTCCCATTAGGGGTGTGTTAGGGTATGAGAGAGTTAGAAGATAGATTGTAAACTCATCATGTTTGGTTTGGAGAGAAAGAGGGAAAAGAAACCCAAAATGTATGGATCTCACTCACTTTTTGTTACTTCATTGTATTGTCGAGAAAGAGGAGAGAAGTGGCTTAGTTTATCTTTTTCCAGCAATACTTTTGCATTAGAATATGAGTGTTACTTTTTCCACCCTATGCCCTTCTCACGTGCCCTGCAAAAATTACCAAATTGCCCTCCGAAAAACAAAATTCGGAAAACTAAAGATGGGTCCGGATTATATATTCCGGACAGATTCGAAGTATAAAAGGAAGTTCACCCCCCATTTTTACAGTTTCACTTTTTACTTTCTCTCCCTCTAATCCCAAATTCCAAACTGAAAAAATTCAACCAAAATCTGTGAAATCTTGCTCAAACAGACCGCATTTCAACCCTTGATCAACATCACATGGAAGGTTAGTTCGATTTCTCTATGAATGCATGTAATTTGTACCGTTTTTTTTCTTATGCACTGATGCAATCCAGATTTCGTTTTCCGGACTGTATTGTTGCAATCCGGAAAATATATTTCGGAAACACCCAATATTTGTTTTCAGCGTCTGTTTTGTACTATTTTGTGCTGATTGTGTTGTGTGCGTGTTACAGAAGGTTCATCCTCTACTCAGTGCGTAAGGGAGGCAGGGCATGCTTCCCGTAAGAGAGAGTGTACCCAACGGATGGAGGAGGAAGGTGTTGTTCCTCCAAGGCATCGGGGTGCCAGAGGACGTCGTGCTTATGTCGAGCATCAGCCGGAGCAGCATGAGAAAGAGTATGGAGAGATGGACGTGCAGCAATTGGAGGAGGAGGAGCTTCAGGCAATGGACGATGATATGGAAGATGCACAGCCGCAGCGAATGCGGACGAGGAAGAAGCGTGAGGTGGACTCTAAGCCACTTGATGACTATCCCGATGGCCCACACGACACTAGCCTCCTGAGGAATGGCAACATTTGGAGGAAGTATTGAAAGAGGTGCATGATAGTAAGGTTTACCGTCGTCTGGGAGCTACTGAGGGTGGTAGAGGTGCCAGAGGTGGCAAAGGTGGTGGCAGGGGTGGTGGCGGTGTAGTCATAAGGGGCTGATTGTATTATTTTATGTTTATGTTTGAACATTTTGGATGATTTTTAATTATGTAACACTTGGATAATTTTTATTTTTATGTTTTATTAATGTTTGAATGTTTGAAAATGATTTTGTGTCGTTAATTGTTATGTTATAAGTTGAATTTCCTGTTTGAACAACTGGTCAAAGGCCAAAGTGTTGGACTACATGCTCTAAACACAGAGGCTCAGTCAAAACAGATGGCTTCTGCCGCTGTGCTGATGCAGTTTGGATTACATAATCTGGAATGTTTTTACACTTTCTGGATTATGTAATCCGGAAACAACATTTCCCACCCCATTTGTTGACTTTCAGCGGGGTGATTTACACTGTTCGGATTACACAATCCGGAAATTGTTAGAACTTTCCGAATTATGTAATCAGAATCCATTCATTCAACATTGGCATCAACATCCATCAGGGTGGTTTAAGTGCCAAAATCCACGAATTTGTCCGGAATTTATTTTCCGGAATGTGTTCGGATTATATATTCCGGACTAGGGGTATTTTTGAAAAAAAAATAGGGCGCGGGGAAAGGTATAAGGTGGGAAAAGTAATACTCTTAGAATATAGTTTGAAGGTTTTGTGGGAAGAACTTAGGGTATATCTTCCTACACCAATTTGTGCTTGTCCACATCGTTGTATGTATGTTATTCGTGTGAAAAGAAACAAGTTTGCAAGCGACAAACATGTGAAAATATGGTCTCGGAATCCACTAGAAGTTTAGAAAACTCTCTAAAATATTATTGAATGAATAAAAGTTTTTTCTTAGGTTACAACTGTTAAGCTTAAATAGGGAAATAACAAAACCCTAATGGGCCAAAAATAACAAACTGAAACAAAAATAAGAAATTGCTAAAATTAGGCTAAAATAAAAATACTAAAAAAACCCTCCTACATCAGTCTTCTCCTCCTCTGAAGAACTCGACCCCAAGTTCTCATTCTCATAAAGAACTTCTCATGCATGTTGGCTCCTCCAATAAACAAGAGACCACCCTCTTGAGTCCCATTGTTTGAAGTTTATGGAACCTATGATACATGAGAAAAGTAGTGATCTCCACTAAGAAGTTTTAAATTAAGAAGCAGGTTCATTAAGATAGCCATTGCATCATGATTATTCCCATTAATAACATTGAACTAGCCTCCTTTATGCACATATTTGTATAACTCCATAAAGTATGGCTTCAGATTAACAACAAACAAAATTTTAGTGAATGTCTTGATGATTTTTATGCTATTTCTTCTCTCACTTGAATGAGTTGAAAACGTTGGTGCCACAGACATTGAGTGTGTCCCAATTCCCACATGCTTCCACTCAAAATTATCTAGAAGAGACCACACAAAGTACTCTCTCACATCTGCTCCTATTCTTATTGATGTTGCTTGAGAATCCAAGTAGCTACCCATGTACTATACTCTTTCATGATAGACCTCATCTTTCTTAACCTTTTCATTCAAGACAACATCAAAAACAAATTTATGCTTCTCCAATTCTGTTTCGACAGGTTCTTCCTCCTTGATTTCTTCAGTATGTTCCTCAATTGTTTCAAGCTCTTCAATTTCCTTTTCTTTTGGTTCTTTTTTCGGTGTTTCATCATTCATATTTGCTCCATCACAAAGTGAATTTGCAACAGTTTTATCCTTCGCCTATAATTTCGTTGTCCTCGACATCGAACAACAATGGATTGAGGAACAATATAGTTGAGTCAATAATATCAGGTTGCTTATTTGTGTTGACTCCAACGTTAAGATATCTTTGAATATACGTTATCAAAACAGAGTGTTTAGCAATATCCTTAATCGTCTTACGAGAGTTACCTGCCATTCTGGAAGCATGTCTCAAAAGGTCAGTCAAGCAGTAATCTTTATTGTAACAAAACGGGCAACGATATATCGAATAAGAGATTTTAAACTTGTAGTAATCATCCTTCAACTTGTTGTAATACCTACGCTCATAGTATTCCAAATCAGATTCACAGATATGTTCTGATTTTTGGTACGTAATCACAGTATGATTGTTATTACGAACCCTAATAACAGGAATTGGTCCTCCTCCCCTATTCGGATCGTTTCTGTTGTTGTTGATGTTGTTGTTGTTGGTGATGTTATTCAGGTTAGTTGTTAACATCGACATTTGGGCAGCCAAAGCATTGAGGACCGGGGGTAAGAGCCGCGACAACCTCTGCTTTCGTCACCGTTTGATCTTCCATGGCTGATCACGTTAGGAAAAGAACAGGAGAAACCTTCTCTGATACCAACTGACGCAGTCAGAAACATAGGCTAGCAAGCGCTAAACCTAGATTGAAAAGAAACTAGTTTGCAAGCGACAAACATGTGAAAATAGGGTTCTGAAATCCACCAGAAGTTGAGAAAACTCAAAAATATTATTGAATGAATAAAAGTTTTCTCTTAGGCTACGGTTGTTAAGCTTAAATAGGGAAGTAACAAAACCCTAATGCGCCGAAAATAACAAACTGAAACAAAAACAAGAAATTACTAATATTAGGCTAAAATAAAAATACTAATAAAAATACCAAGGAAACCCTCCTACATCAAAGAGCATGAGATTACACGCTCAATTCTTCGTTTTCTCATTGGACTAGATGATACGTTCGATCGTGTTCGTTCTCAAATCTTGTTGAATTTGTTACCAACTCTTAACAAGATTTTCTCTATGGTGATGGAACATGAAAGACAGTGCAAAGCTTCTATTTCTGATAAGTCTAGGATTCTTATCAATTCAGTGAATTATGGCAAATCCTAAAGAAAAGGACATGGTAATTGTTCATCATTCATTCTCTAGAACAAGCGTGTTTGTACTTTCTATGGTAGAAATGGCCACACAACTGAAAGTTGTCATAGGAAACATAGTTTTCCTCCACATTTTGGTAATCATTCTGCTATGGCCAATCATACTCCCCTTGAATTGAATGAAGAAAGGGAAGATCTGGATGATTTAAAGAGTTGCGAAGACATCGACTCTTATGTTTTTCACTAAGGAGAAATATGATCAGCTTGTAAACTTGTTTCAATCATCAGGATCAAATGCGAATCAGCATGCATCTTCTAGCAAGGTCAATCTAGCTTCACATGTCACAAATCATGTCACTTCATGTATATCTAGAGTATCTTACTCTTTGAATCATTCAAATATTGGATCTTGGATTGTAGACTCCAATGCTAGTATTTAGTAGTGTTGTGAAATCAACCTTGATTGGAATCACACCAATGAAAAACAAAGATGTGTGGAGCAAAAGATAGTGGTAATCCTAGGTCTAAGTGTCTTCAAGCAACAACACACACAAGAGCTAAAAC
>Ga0315915_1002165_pt1 | contig 24578 bp, 9 predicted proteins | sample MpolbnodulesMG_FD_207738 | JGI IMG/M metagenome (GOLD analysis project Ga0315915, IMG submission 207738) | Medicago polymorpha root nodule microbial communities from Los Angeles, California, United States - branched nodules | ecosystem: Host-associated > Plants > Roots > Nodule | place: USA...
CATTTATTTTTTGCAATGGGACACAATGAGTATGATTTACCAATTGGAGTATGATTTACCTTTGAGATATTGAATATTATATGCAGAGATCGGGGTTCGAACCCCAGACACCCCACTTCTCTATAATTAAATTATGTGAATTTTAGTCATAAATTACTTGAAAAAAAAAAAGAATATAGTAAACAAATAACATGAACATCCACATGTCACGAATGAACAATAGGGACTTCTACAGTACACTCGTAAATTGAGGTGTATCATTACTCTTGCTTCCTAAATCTGTAAATTAACGATCAATTTTATGAAATAAATAGTTATTTGTCAGCATTTATATTTTAGATAATATCATTTCATAAGAAAACCACATAATTCATTGTTTATAAGAATCATATTAGATTTTTTACATATTATCATATAAAATAATCAAAGTTCTCTATTATGAGCAATAAAAATTCAAAAAAAAATCAATTTTATTTTGTTGATGCTTTTGGTGAATAAGATTTAATCATTATAATTATAAATGATAAAAAATAATATTTTTCTACAAAAAAACAACAAATATGTTGGGTGTACCGTAAAATTTGTCAATGACAAACTTACTATAGTGCAACGTCGCAAGACTTTCGTGGTTAAAACCACGAAGTTACACTACTTAAGCGCACACACGTGGTGAAAAGGGTAGAAAGAGAAAAGATCAATTTTATAATTATTTATTGTAATTAAACCCAATTAATTATGGCAAATTCTATGGTACATCCAATATATTTGAGTGTACTGGTACACTCACTATTTAAATTAATAGTTAAATGAGTTGTTTTTTGAAGAAAAATAATATTTTTTATCATTTATAATTATAATAACTAAATCTTATTCATCAAAAGTCTTAACGAAATAAAATTATTATTTTTTTGAATTTTTATCACTCATAATTGAGAATATTGATTATTTTTTACTAAAAAATTACTATGATTCTTATAAACAATGAAATGATGTTTTTTTTTTATGAAATGATGTTCTATAAAATATAAATATTGACAAATAGCTATTTATTACATAAAAAATGATCATTATTTATAAAATTAGGAAGGAAGAGTACCGGTACACCTCACTTTGTGAGTGTCCCATAGAAGTCCCCTTTAATTAGTCGGCCTAAATAACTTTTTTTAAAAGAATTTATGCATAAATAACTTAAATTTATAGTCACACCATAAAAGAGTTATTCAAAAGAAAAAAGAATTATTCGTGGGGACAGTGGTAAGAATCCGAAGGTCTGGAGGTCATAGTTATAATTATAAAAAAAAAGGTAAATTATTTATAAAATAAAGAGAAAATATAGCCATGAATCACGCATATGATCCACGAGTGTCTGAGTATTCATTGCCGTGAGTGACAATCATTTGCATTTGCACGTATATGCTCATCAACATGAACACTTTGTTTCCCTCAAAAAAAAAAAAACATGAACACTTTGTTACATACCCGCAGTCATCATCTGCATTATTACATTACCACGATGGTTGACAAAATAAGTACTATGCATCTCACACTCTCCCCATATTTCTTCTATCATTTTTTTCTATGTTTTCTCTCATAATGGGATGGAAATACACTAGCAATCTTATTTTGATTCATGGTTTCAGGATTTAGTCCTTAATATATATAACTGCTAATTTACACCCACTTAAAAGTATGAAGGTATAAATTAATAAGTATAGATTTTTTTGATAAAGTAGTTTAGTCGTTATAATTCATCTCTTATGATGAAAAAGTGGGTTGTTTAGAATTCGAACTCTAACATACAATGTTTCTAACAACTGAGCTAAACTCACGTGAAACAAATGTGTTTTTTTATTCAGACAAAAACAATCATTTGCCATTATTCAAACTTGCTTTAAATAGAAGGGTAGTTGTGTAAATTACCATTTTTCATCAGAATGTCACAAAACTTTTATTTTTAGTTGGGAAAACATATTTCTTACATACTTTCCAATTTAATTTAATATTTGTTAGGGTTAACAGTGTTTTTCACCCCTATAATATTGGTCATTTCTGATTTTCGCCCCTATAAAATTTTCGATTTGATTTGCATCCTTGTAAAACTTTTTTTTTCGGAAAACACCCTCCCCCATATGACTGTGCATATTTGCTGATGTGGTACACTGTGTGGCATGCTAACTGTGTATATATGCTTATGTGGCGTGCTAACTGTATAATTAATTTTATTTTTTTAAAAAAATATAAAATAAATTCATTTATATTAATATAGAAATAAAAATAATTTAAAATATTTGAAAATAAAAAAATTCAGGAAATTTTTTATTTACGGGTTTTTTTTATTACGAAAAATATTTTCCCAAATTTATATTTTTTGATAGAATCAAAAAAAAATTATTTTTTTCTTTCTAAAATTCAGAAAAAAAAACATTCAGATTTTTTCTCAAAACTTTTAAAATCAAAAAATCAAAAATTCAGTTTTTTGATTTAGAATTTTTTTTCGAAATTAAAATTTTTTGGATCTTTTTCGAAATTAAGAAGATTATTAAACATTCTGGAATTTCATTTTCAAAATAGAAAAAAAAATCGAATTTAATTTCAGATTTTTTAAATTGAATTCTTAAATTAATATAAATGAATATATATTGAAAAATAAAAAATGAACTTTTTGATTTCGAAAATTTCGTAAAAAAAGTATTTTTTTTCTAAAATTTTAATTTCAAAATAGATTTTATAAAAAACTGGAATAAAATTTTCGAAAAAAAAAATCTGAATTTTTTCTATTTTTTTTAAAAATTTGTATCCAGATTTCAAAAAAATCTTATCGTTTTTTCTGATTTTTTAATATTTGATTTTTTTTTCGATTTTTAAATTTTTAGACAAAAATCTGAGTATTTTTCTAATTTTTGGATTTTTTTATTTTTTAAAATTAATTTTCTGATATTTTAAAAAATAAAATATGATAACAATTACAAATAAATAAAAAATTTAAAAAAAGCCACGTCAGCGCCACATATGTACATTTGATGAGTTGGATGGAGGAGGGGTGTTTTCCGGGAAAAAAAAGTTTAACAGGGATGCAAATCAAACCGAAAATTTTATAGGGGCGAAGACTGAAAATGACCTATATTACAGGGGTGAAGAACACTATTAACCAACGGCGAAGCTAGCAAAAATTAGGGGGGGGGGGGTGAAATATAAAAAATATCTTAAAATTAACATGAAATTTAATGATAAAACATTTTTTAGTCCCATAAATTATGATTTTTTAGGTTTAATCCTTACAAAGTTTAATGCAAATTTTGTCTCATTTTATTAAAATTATACAAAACAAAGACTGTTTTTAGTCTTGCATTTATTCTCTATAACAATAAAATAAGGACTAAAATAAACAAAATCTTAGGAACTTAATTAACTTGAAAATTGCGAGTGTTGTAGATACCAAAAACAAATTTAATTCGAAACTTAACCGATACGTAAAAAAGTTACAATAATTTTATTTATATATTTTTTTTGAAACAATAATTTTACTTATATGAAGTGTAAATTAGAGCAACAACAAATGAAATAAATATTGAAAACAAATATTTTAAAAGTCGGGCAAAACGCAATTTAAGAAGTCAATTTGATCCACAATTGACTGTTTAATAAATAGATTATTAATGTCTTTTCAATGTAAACAAACAAGTTATTTGCAAGAACTTATTATCAGTTTAAGTTGTTTCTCACTATTGTTATTGAAATATTTTCTACCTCTAGTTGTTATTAAGACTGAAAGTATCAAACCAGTATAAATAAATCTATCAACCATGTAACAATTTTTTTCTTTGTTATTTATTCTAATTTTCGACAACCAAACTTCTTTGGGTAGCTCAACATTTATTATTTAAGGTAGCTAAATATAAATAGATACCAGCTTTTTTTGGGTAGCAAAGGCTACCTCATCCTCAGGAGAGGAACCGCCCCTGCTATTAACCCTATTTGTTATGTTTTCCCCATGATCACCTAAGCACATGTGTCTATGCGTCTACACCGGTGGTGGGAGGGATACGCTAGCTAGTATAAAAATTTGTCGTTTCCTTTATTAATGTGATTAATGGTTTGAGGATTTAGTCCGTAATATACTTGCTACTGATTTACATCCATCTAAAAATACGATGGTGTAAATTATCAAGTGTATATTTTTGTTATTGGGACAAAAATATTCGTTTGCCATTATTCAAACTAGTTTTAATTTAAATAGAAGGCTAGTTTTGTAAGTTACCATTTTTCTTCAAAATGTCACAAAACATGTTTCATAATTCCCAAAACAACATACTTTCCTATTAAATATTTTAAACAAAGTATTTTCCCTAAAAATTCTCAATGTTGAATCATCAGATTAACGAACCATTTTAATCCAAAAGACTTTGAATAAAAAAAGAAGAAGAAGATGCATTTGAATAAAAAATTGCACTAGTAGAGACATCAAAGATCATATGTTATAGTTGACAATATTTCTAATGACTTAGAAGGCATAAAAGATGATGGGATAACTAATCATATGTCTAATGGTTTAGAAACCGCTTCATACATGAGACTAATGTTGTTGATATCATCCTAATCTTCATCCTTGTATTGGAATAGAATTCGACACCTTTAATCATGTTAAGGAATTCTACACATCATTTGCCAAGAAAGAAGGTTTTGGAATTCGTACTAGTGTTTAGTAGATTTTGGTTGCTTATAAGATTTTTGTATTGAACCATTCTTTATGTTTCCTATTTGATACAATCTTTGTTAAACATCTTGGGAAATGTGAGAATTCAATATTTAGCTTTGATTTGACTAGAAACGTGTTTTGAGAATTGTGAGAACCTCACACTATTGATAAAAATGCTAGAACAGATGCTAATTTGAAATCTGCGGTGACAGACTGCTAATTTTAAGTATACGTGCATGTGTACATGTTTGTCGAGTAATTCAATTGGGCGTTAGCCGGAAATGGAGACAAGTCTAACTTTTACGGATTTTCCAGACCGGTAATGCTGTGCTTAGGATCAGTTACAGGTTTTATACCTGCTGTTTTCTGGTTTATGTCTGCATTTTCTCTGCCTTTCGGTACTGTTTTCGCTTATACCTGCTCTCAGTTACATTTTATGTCTTATACCTGCTCTCGGTTACATAATGATATCATTTTTTTACAACCAAATACACCACGCCGTTAAAAGTTGAAAGCCAAATTTAATATCTCATGTTGCAAAATATCTCTCATGTTCTTTTCTGCAATTTATGAACTGACATTTATGGATATATCTCTAATGTAATAATTTAGAGGCTTGGTATTCTTTTGTCTCATCTAAATAGTCATCGAATAGACCTGCAAGACGAGTTTCTACTCCATTATCACACACAATCAAACTCAATATGCAGCACCTAACTACAAAGTGCCTAAATCGACATAATTCCACAATGGACATGAGAAAGAACCCCAACTGATGTTGATACCGGGAATTGTTGTTAGTACTAAGGGACATTCGATCTAAACATATCTGAAACAGATAACATAAGGTGAGACAAAACACACACTGCATAAGCAGATAATATATCAATGCCATTTTCTCGTAACTGTTGATAAAATTAAAGTAGTAAAATTTGCAGTCAAGGATAAGAATGGATTTGTATATCAAAATAACTGTTATTCCCATTGAATGTAATACTGGATAGTACAATTGATTTGATGGCATTAACATTAAAATACCCTTATTTATTGCATTTCAATCGTGTAAAACTAAAATAGGACACCCTAATGTTAAACGGAGAGAGTATTTGATACATTTATACATTCAAAAAAAATAAATTAATAATAGTTATACACAAAAGGTACATAAAACGATACTTCTTATGCTAAAATAACAAAGATGCTTCCTATGTTAGTGATAACTTGAATTATTAAACTATAAACAGATGATACTCCCTAAGCTACATTACATACATGCTGCCGATGCGATAGACATTTATGACTGAGAACATCTTCACACATGAGTAATGACTTGTGATTTTTAGAGCTTATTCACCAATTATTCTTAATCTTTATTTCAATGGAAATTATTAACTTTCAAATTATCAACTTTACTTCCTTTAGAGGATCTAAATTCTAAACAAACTGCTATCATGTTTCAGGGAAATCTGAGAAAAGAACTCACGTGGAGAATGTGAATCTTGATGCCAAATCGTAATGACACTTACTTATTTTTCCTATTGTTATGTTCTATAATTCCAGTGCAATCATTTCTTGCTTATTTTCATATTGTAACCAACTATATTTCCTTTTATAATTTGCAGGGGTTCACAAATTAAAGAGGCACTTCAGCTGCAACTAGATGTTCAGAGGCGTCTTCATGATCAACTTGAGGTATATCCTTCAATTTCATTTATACATCACTTTGAGACTCTGCATGATTCATAGAAATTTATCAAAACATACATCGTCTCTTTTGAATTTAGACTCAACTTTTCAGCAATTTTCTTTTCATTCTATTATAATAAATAATCACTTGAAAAATCATATTTCCTATAGTTGCGAAAAAATTAAGGGTAAAGAAATGGCGTTCCGGTCTAAGACAATAAAAAACTTCGAATTCAATGAGTTTTTCACCTTAAAGAAACATTTCTGATATTATGGAGAATTTTAGTCAAATGTGACTAATGTGGCCTCAATTATGGCCACGCCGCTGTTTCTAAGACATAAAAAAACCTCGATGTTGCAGTCCAGATTGCATTCATAGACATATTTTTTAAGCCATACTTAGTATTTGTATTTTGTTCATTCTATTCTCTGAAATCAAATTTTCTCTTACATTAATATTTGGTTGCAGAATCAGAGAACATTACAGTTGCGAATAGAGGAACAAGGAAAACAGTTGAAGATGATGTTTGACCAACATCAGAAGACAATTGAACACTCAAAATTTGGACCATATTTGAAGGGTCTGATTCTCAATGCTCATAACAGACAGTAAACCAAACCATACAATTTTGTAATGGGAATTAAATTAGTCTTGTTGTTTCACAAGTCCAAATTCAGTAAATAAGTATATATGATATGATTGTGATACTACTTTTGCATATCTTGAAAACCACATTATAATTTGTTAATTTTTAATGTTTCATACAGAGAGCTTTTGTATCAGCTCAGTGCAGGGTTGTCTTTTTTACTTGCTCCCTCTGCATTAAAGGAAAGATGAACCTATATTACTTGGTCATTTCAATTATTCTTTAGGTTCCATCATCCATGTAATTTCAAATTCCCTCATATGTAGCCCTTGTGTCATAGCACTCTCAACCCTTCGATGATGACATGGCACAATTTGAGCCACCGGTGCATTGCCACGTGATTATTTTAATATGACGTGGCCTTGGGAGTAATGATTCAACATTTTAATTAATTTTTAATAATTACAAATCAGAAAAACAAAAGGAGTATGTACTAAAATGCAGCGGTGTTGAATCTTTTGAAAAAAGAAGCTTTTTTTTTCTTTTTTCCCATTATAGTCCTACATAGCACTGTTAGTATTAAGGGACATTCGATCTAAACACATCTGAAACAGATAATATAAGGTGAGACAAAAATAAGGCAGTGAAATTTGCAGTCAAGAATAAGAATGGATTGTATATCAACAGAACTTTGTTATTCCCATTGCATAAAATATTGTATAGTACAATTGATTTGATGATAACACAAAACTAACCTTAACTGAAAATTACAATGAGAATGTTCAAACTTAGAAATAACAACAATGAGCAACCCCTATAGCTGCTAAGCATCTTAGATGTTCTTCTTGCCAAAAACAATTTCCTCTTCCACCAGCACATTTAGTTCCACAGTCTTTTCTTGCCTTTGCCACATCCATTTCCACAATTGGAAGATAGTAGTTCTACCAAAGTTCAATCCTAACGGTTTGGAGTACAGACTCTCTGAGTTTGAATCCATTTTGCCAGGCCTACAAACACCAACACATTTATCATTTAAGAATTTGAAATTTCTGCATATGACATTTCTGCGTATGCCATGTTCGACTAAAGTTCATATAGTTTACCTAACTTCATATCAATTTCAGCATATGCAGTGAATTTGAATGGACTGTTTTAGCATTTCCAACCCTCACAAGATAAGGCTTGTACATTTTCCCATTACTTCTATATAGACCATGGCTAGATATTCTTGATACCTATTCATCTATGGCAGCATTCGATTGAGCACAAATAAGAATGCTATGTTTCGCACAGTTTTTGAAAGATTTTGATGAACTCTGAACATGATCATTTAAGATTAGAAGACTAAAAACAAAACAATTAAGTCGATGGAAAATAGACTTACAACATAGTGGGGTCAGCCTCATGGATCAAACCGCGCCTTATCCCAACGACGCCAGATTTTTAGGGTTTTCTAGCCCTGCCTAAAATAACATGTCACTCATTCGGTCTAGCCCGTTTGGCCCGCGTAACTAAAAACTCAAATTTGAGTGTACTAACAATGCTGAGAAATTGAAGTTCTGCAAGTCATTCATTATGACCCTTTTACAAGAAAATAAAACAAGTGTAAGGATGCAGGTATATTTGTAAAATACAATGTAAGTATTTGGATAATTCAGTGACAACGAAGTAATAGCAATTCTAATTATTCGATATAACTCTAGATGATCCAAGTCATATGCTGAAAAAGTTATTTAGAAAATCCTTCTTACTAGCAATACACCATTGTAAGCGATCGAAATCGACATTAGACTCTGTCAATGAACAAAGACAACAATGTAGATGCAAATAAATTAAAATATCTTTTGTGCTTATTAAGCAGAACAAGTAAGCATCATTATCCCTTAATTCATGTTAATCAACAATCACATTGAAGTTTCTTATAGTTCTATGTAAGTTCTCACTTTAGAAATGTTCAACCAGAAGACTAAACAAAAGAAGACAGCATCCAAATGAGGATAAAAACTAAGGACAGTCTTAGATCAATAATGTTCTATCATGCTTCAGGTCAACCAACCAATCCACTATTATGTAACAACACAATTATTGGCAACATTGTTTTCGAGAAACAACTTCATCCAATGTCATCACCATCAAACTAAAGAGCGCGAAATCTATGAGCCCGTCATAATGTTCGTTTTAATTCTTGTATGTCCCTGAAGCAAGTCATAATTTTGGATGCACAAGCTGAAATTTTGAAAGATAAAGTTTAGCATAATAAGTCATAATTTGAGTTTAATCAGTAAAATAAGCAGTTTGGCAAGAAAGTAACAGAGATAACTTCTTGAATCTAGTTTTACAAGGAAATATGAAACCAATTGTGGGAGGATTGATTGTTAGTTTGAACTTGTGTGTCCAATACCAAAATTGTGATCATATCAGCTTGAATCTAACATTATAGAGACTTTTAACATCTTACACTGGTTAAAATCAGAGCTATATTTAATCAAAAAATATACTACTACTTGTTAAAATTTTTGAAGTGTGAATGACCTCACTAAATTTATTTCGTTTATGTGTGTATATTTTAAATAGTGTACGTACCCGTACCGTACCTACATTCTTACTACGCATCCATAGTTCGACTATTAGGTAAATAAAGTTTGTCAAAAAATTGTTCTACCAAAAAATCAAACTCAGATTTTTTTGAACAATTCTTTCTTGACGGAGTTCATTAACCAATCGTAAAAAATGAGTTCATTTTTGGATTTTTATTATTATTAATTTTTAATAAAAGTCAGGCTAGTTATGAAAATTGAATAACTCCAAAGATTTAGTATAGTGGTTAAAATACTCGCCTTAGACTCGACCGTCTTGGATTCGAGCCCCAATAATACATTTGAAAGACGATAAATATAAATATTTTTGTAAATGCATTTTTTTTGTCAAGATTGTCAAATGCATTTTTTTTTGTCAAGTAGTTTAGTGACTAAGTGGGATGTCCGTAGTTCGAACCCTGCATATAACAATGTTTGTCCCTGCCAACTGAGCTATGCTCACGGGGACTATTGTCAATGTATTTTAATTCATAAAAATTAAAATAAAAGGAATGTGGCATAAATAAATAAATAAATAATGTGATAGAAAACAAATTAAACGGTTACCCTTTCTTCCATTCATTACGGTTACAAATACAGTAGAAACCAACCAACCAACCAAGCCAACATACACAAACAGAAACCATCCTATTATTTTCTTCTTACCAATCATCGCATCGCAACAAGAGAGGCGTCTTAATAAACGTTCATCTCTCAATCTCTTCTTCTTTTCCTCAATCTTCCAAAATGAGAGAGTGCATTTCCATCCACATTGGTCAAGCCGGTATTCAAGTCGGTAATGCTTGTTGGGAGCTTTACTGCCTCGAACATGGCATTCAGGTAACCAATTTCAACGCATTGTTGATGCATTTCTTGAAATGATCTACGGTTTTACATACATGTTATGTTCAATTTCAATACAGATTATGATTTGCATTTAGTTTAGTAATGTTCGATTGATTAGAAATGTAAATCTAATTGAAATTGGTTGTTTGCGCAAATTATTCATCAGGTGTTCATATTGTTTCATTTTTTGCATATTTTTTCAAATCAATGTTAATCATAGATACAAATAACGTTAAATTAGTTAGGTTTTTCACTTCGATGGTACTTTCTAGAATAATCTAGTTTCATCATTCAATTTTTTTATTTTTTTTTGTAAATGCAGTTTCAAAAAAAATAAATTGTGGAAATGTGCGAAGATTTATAACTCGTTTTTTCTGTGAATCCTGTTTAAATTGCTTATTGATTATTATAATCCTGGTTCTATTGAGATTTGAATAGTTTAATTTTCTCATTTGTTAATATCAAGTGGTATCCCATAATTTTCTAATAATAACAGTAATAATAAACAATTTCTAAATCGAATGTGAGTTCCTTTACAATATGTGTGAGGGTGTTCAAAAGAACGGTATCACCGATGTGGCTGTGTTTGACCGCATTTTGCTCTAATGTCAAAGTTTGCAGCGTAGCCACAACCGTAATTTGGAATTGTATTTTGTACTGTTGCTACTTCTTTGTTATGGAACATGCTTTGGAGTTAAAGAGTTGTTTCTTGTATGTGGTGTTTTAGGCTGATGGGCAGATGCCAAGTGATAAGACCGTCGGTGGAGGTGACGATGCTTTCAACACCTTCTTCAGTGAAACTGGAGCTGGAAAGCATGTGCCTCGTGCAGTTTTTGTAGATCTTGAGCCTACCGTGATTGATGAAGTGAGGACTGGGACATACCGCCAACTATTCCATCCTGAGCAGCTCATTAGCGGAAAGGAGGATGCAGCTAACAACTTTGCTCGTGGCCACTACACCAGTAATTAATAATATATTTGAAACATGACATCTTTTCCTTGTTGAATATCATATCAAATTATAATAATGTTGTTTTCTTTTTAATTAAATCAGTTGGAAAAGAAATTGTGGATGTATGCTTGGACCGCATCAGAAAGCTTGCGGACAACTGCACTGGTCTCCAAGGCTTTCTTGTTTTCAATGCTGTAGGTGGAGGCACTGGTTCTGGTCTTGGTTCCCTTCTGCTGGAACGTCTTTCAGTGGACTATGGCAAGAAATCCAAGCTTGGATTCACTGTCTATCCTTCCCCCCAAGTTTCAACTTCTGTTGTTGAGCCCTACAATAGTGTCCTCTCCACTCATTCCCTTCTGGAACATACTGATGTAGCTGTCTTGCTTGACAATGAAGCCATTTATGATATTTGCAGGCGCTCCCTTGACATTGAGCGACCCACCTACACCAACCTCAATCGCTTAGTTTCTCAGGTATATATGTAATTATTAATAATTGATATCATTGTTTGTGCAATTCCTTCCCTGAAGTCCAATAGCATGAATCAGTTCCTAATAAGTAATATTTCTCTTGTTAAATTGAATCAAAGTGCAACATAACATATAACCATTAACCAGACATTGAAACAGCAATTTCTGTTGTATTGCACCCCTTTAACATTTTATTGGTATGTTCAGGTGATATCGTCACTAACTGCTTCCTTGAGATTTGATGGTGCCTTGAATGTCGATGTTACTGAATTCCAGACAAACTTAGTGCCATATCCTAGGATTCACTTCATGCTTTCATCTTATGCTCCTGTGATTTCAGCTGAGAAGGCATACCATGAGCAGCTATCAGTTGCTGAAATCACAAACAGCGCATTTGAGCCATCGTCTATGATGGCAAAGTGTGATCCACGCCATGGTAAATACATGGCTTGCTGTCTTATGTACAGAGGTGATGTGGTGCCTAAAGATGTTAATGCAGCTGTTGCAACTATCAAGACCAAGCGCACTATTCAATTTGTTGATTGGTGCCCAACTGGATTCAAGTGTGGAATCAATTATCAGCCTCCAACTGTGGTTCCAGGGGGTGATCTTGCCAAGGTGCAGAGGGCCGTGTGCATGATTTCCAACTCCACTAGTGTTGCTGAGGTTTTCTCACGCATTGACCACAAATTTGACCTCATGTATGCTAAGAGGGCATTTGTACACTGGTATGTCGGTGAAGGGATGGAAGAAGGCGAGTTCTCTGAGGCTCGTGAAGATCTTGCTGCCCTTGAGAAGGATTATGAGGAAGTTGGTGCAGAGGCTACTGAAGGTGAAGATGGTGAGGAAGGAGAAGAATATTAGACGTTTGCACCATCTGTTTGTTGGTTTTCTAGCCTAATCTTTTTATGCATTCAGTGTGCTGTCTTCTTATATTTGTACTTTATGTTGAGCTTGCCTTGTTCCTGGATCAAATAACTTCAATCACAACATTGTGGCTTCTTGCTTTCAGAATAAGTAATGTACTAAATAATAAACTTCAATGATAAAGTTGTGGTTGTCATATAAAAAGAACAAGTCTTACAAGTGGTTGTCTGCTATAATTGCTTGAATAATTATACTGTTAGAATTTGTTAAATTTTGAAATCTGCTGAATTATTCCCGTTGAAGTTGGTTATCAATTTAGTCAAATGCTCTAAAGTAACATTTTTAAGTATATATGTTGCAAAATAAAACTTTTAAATATAATGAGTTTTATTTTGCAACAAATTCGTAAATAAGAAAAAAAATTAACCAAGAGGGTTTGTATATGCTCTGAGTCTTTCAACTTTATGAAATGCCTTAACTTTGTTTGCGCAAAAAAAAAAAAGGTAGGTAGGTAACCACTCTTGGTTTTTATGTCAAGAAAATATATTCATCCTAGGGAGACAACGGAGAAAGAGAGACATGCCAATTTTGAAAATTAAAACTGGCATTGCCAAGCTATCGGAACATAGGGTGTCTCTTCAACAATTTCCCATATTCTCAGCCAGTCAATTAGTACAAATAACCTTCATCTTTTAAAGTGTGATGGAGCATGAAACAATGACATTAAGGGCAATCAATAAATCTTATTCTATAACAGCCTCTCTATATCCTCTTTCCAAGCAAGAATGATAACATGTAAAATAGCCATAGGTTCTGCATATATAACATAACAGAAGCAACTCCACTAGACCACGCAAAACCAATAATTTATTTTCGTGTATGATCTCGCAACAAACCTCCATAACCAAAATAAATTATTGGTTTTGCGTAGTCTAGTGGAGTTGCGATAAATTAAAAACTTAATAATAAGGGCATAACTTAATAATAGCATAAGTTTTTAATTTATATTCTAAATTATGCTATTGTATTTCATTTCATCGACTGTGACCTTTTCAAAATCTTGTTTTTTTTCTTTTGATTCTTAGTACGTCCATACGACAAAATGTTGACGTGTAAAGCACACAACTTTACTTAAATGAGATGAGATTTTTTGTATTTCAAATTATATAATCTGAAACGGAATTTTAAAATCCAAACATAAATATTTTGGTGGGGCGCAAGTGTGTGTGATTGGGGGGTGGAATTGCAATAAAAACATTGGTCCAATTGGGCCGGTCCAAAACACACCGAGTAGTTCGTTTCGTTTTCTCTGCTCTAGCGTGAGTTATTCTCCATTTGTAAAAAAACAAAGAAAAAGCTAAACATATTTCGAAGAAGAGTAAAATGGCGACGACGTTGATGCGATCTGGTTTTCTTCGCAACGTCCTCCGACGAGGAGGCTCCGGTGCCTCTCCCGCTCCCAAGAGAAACTTTTCTGCCTCCTCTGGTCATCACGATGATGCATGTCAGTACCCCTTTTACATTCTTTTAGGGTTTCAATTCGCATATTCGTTTGATTTTTGTTGATGCGTTTCATGTATTAGCTTAATTTTGGTTTTGTTTTTTTAATTTATCAATATGAATGCGGAATTTTAATATTCATATGCTTCGAGCTGATTTGATTTGATTCCTCAATTATACTATTTTACGTTTCTAATTTTTCTCTGCTGAAATGAATTTTGCATAGATTCGTGTTTTTAGGTTAATTAGCGTGTTTGAATGTTTATGCACAGTGTTTAGTATTCAGAAATGGTGAATTATATTTTAAATCTTATTATTGACTCCAATAAATTTGTATTTGAATTGTTAGATTTTACCTCAATGGATTTAGTATTCAGAAATGGATTGTTATTTTATGATGTGTCATGTGCATAAGGCCTAGCTCAACTGGCATAGTTGAGATTGTTAGGCAGCCAGACATTTTCCATGGTTACCCGTGTTCGTATCCGGGTTCTCCCTTTTGTGTGTGTGAGTTTTCAGGTGGTGTTTGCCACCTGTTATCACCCCAAAATAATATAATTTTATGTTTCACTTTATCTTCTTAAAATTTAAAACATCAATTTTGATACATTCCTTCAAATAGGGTATTTTCTGCTTAATATATCATGTCACTGTTCCAGGTTGAGATTAATGGATTTTCTCTCGCTTAATAAGCGTATATTGTTCTATGCATGCTTTCTATTTGAATATTTTGTGTTGTATTGAATTTTTATCTTCTTCTTTGTATCAGATGAAACGGCCAAATGGGAGAAGATTACATATCTAGGCATTGTTTCATGCACTGGTTTAGCCGTTTATATTCTATCAAAGGGACACCACCACTATGATGAACCTCCTGTAAGCTTTCCTTTATATGGAATTTGATTTTTTTTAATTCCTTTCCTGTTGAAATTTCACTGCAAAAATTTCATGTTTCTCTTTTTTCATGAACATTCTTGAATTTTGTTGACTTTTTTAGTTGAGAGATGGACACATTTTTTCCACTCGTTTTATGTTATTGTTACTTTGATATGTGATCATTTTCTCTTTGCCCCATTTCAAATGCATGTTTGAGCATACTCAATTTGTCTGACCTGCTCTTTTTCTAATAAAATATTATAACTATAAGTAATGGAAGTTTGTTTATAAATGAAAGAGGATGTATTGATCCCTCTGCTCATCCTGCCAACACCAACCGCCATTAGAGACAACACAAACAATTTAATCTATAGCTTCCTTGACTTCTAAAAGGTTAGATATTTCCACAGAAATATCAGTGTCCGACCAGGGCTCCAGCCCAAGACAACAAATGACAATGTAAATAAATAAACACTGTAAAACAACTTTTATTCCTTTTCATTTCCAGGAATTTTAGTTATAATCAAGAGATACTGCTTCTTGCTATTGGGGAACACGTCAAAAAGCGTACTCTGTATGTGAAGTTCACTTTGAATTTGAATAGCTCATAACACATCTATCATGAATCAAATCTTTGTTAGCTATACAGAACTGTAACAAATCATTAATATCAATCTCATTGAGTACTTATGTGCAAATGAATGACTTAACTTTATAGGGAACACATTAAAAATCATACTCCATATGTGAAGTTCGTTTGAATTTGAATAGCTCATAACACACCTATCATGAATCAAATCTTTGTTAGCTATACAGAACTGTAACAAATCATTAATATCAATCTCATTGAGTACTTACGTGCAAATGAATGACTTAACTTTATGGGAAGTTTTGTAATTTGGGTCTATCTAATATGTAATAACTACTCAAGAAATTGATATCCCATTATTTCAAGAACGGGTAAGAAAAGGAATGGCTTAAAATGAGGTACTCCATGTATCCTAGCGTTCATATGTCTATGTGAGAATACAAATATAAATATAATACAGATAGAGGCAAGGGGGACTGAATGTACCCGGAAAATAAATATAATAGATTCTAGCTCTCAGAAGTTATTCTATGATTTAAGTTCATCATTTGTTTCCTATAATACACCTTTCAGGCCAAAAGTTGCTTGACATGATTCATCTTTTAGGATATCTATTTTCTTTGATTTTGTTAAGTGAAAAGAATTCTAACTCTTTTATTTCTGGTGCAGGCATACCCATATTTGCATATCCGCAATAAGGAATTCCCATGGGGTATGTGTCTTTCATGTTTTGTATCTTGATATTATATTTTTCTTCACGAGCCTAAAGTTCCCTGCTGCCATTCCACTAAACTTGTTGGATTAATTAGATATTTTCAGTTCTTGCATTGCTGGATTCTTAATTCTAGTATTTTGGGACATAAATTATGTTGCAGCATTCTTAGACATTTGTTAAGCAAAGAACAGGCAAATATCTAGTTGGTTGGTATAATGGAGTTTGCATGCACCGCATATTACTTATTTCTTATAGTTTGTTTAAACTAGTCTAGTTACAGTTAATTGTATAAGCTTCATATTATGGTATCTACTGGCATATTGCAAGCTCCATTTTTCAGATTTACAAGGTTGAACTTGTATTTGTTCCATTTCTTTAGCCACAATTTGAGAAATTGTTATTGCTTTGAGTTTATGCTCTTTTTTGTTCGCATGATACCCTCCAATTCCTTCCTGCTTCATACACAACGATGTATGAGAACTTGGCGTTTATTTGTTGAGGAATAAGCATGTCTTGGTCTTGCAAATACCTATAGTACTTTATGGATAAATTTTGATAGACAAGTCTTATCAGAGACAAAACTTAACATAATTAATGAGTATCCGAGAGTCAACCGATGTAATGCTTTACAGTCAGCCAAATTTTCAATTACGCATTTTGCATGGTTTTTTTGTCCGTGTATATTATTTATCATTCTCTGAGGTTAATTTATATTTGGTGGTGTTTATGCTTATGTACGAGGGGTAACCTTGGCGCAACTGGTAAAGTTGTTGTCATGTGACTGGAAGGTCACGGGTTCAAGTCCTGGAAACAACCTCTTGTGTAAAAAACAGGGTAAGGCTGCATACAATACACCAAATGGCGGGACCCCTTCCCAGACCCTGTGTATGCGGGAATTTAGTGCACCCGGTTGCCCTTTTTATGCTTATGTACATGTTATTGTTAGTCTGTAGACTGGTGCAATAGTGTCTTTTTTGCTTTGCCGGGACAGCTGCTAGTTATCCATTGATACTGTGCATGCCTTTGTTTTCAAATTATCTTGTTGACCTGAAATTCCACTGTTTATGACATTGCTCGTTTATGATGAACAGGTCCTGATGGGCTATTTGAAATCAAGGAAGAGCACCACTAGGAATATTAGTGGTTTAATGAAGGTGGTTTGTGGGCACTAATGTCTTCCTTTGGCTGTAGCCTCAGAAACAGTGATTGTTACCGTTTCATATTGTTCATTGAATTGTGATTTAGAACTTGCACTTGGCATGATATTTTTCATGTTCTCTTTCTCATGGTTGAAGCAAAATAAAATTGCCCAACAATATGATGTGTATTTTTATTTCAAGTCTTCTTTAGTTGTTTCAGTTTTGACAGATAATAATCGAGAATATGACAAGAAAAGCTTCTCATGTGTTTTATAACGTGTCATGTTTTTTTCTTTTACAAGTTATCACATAATATAACTCGGTTCGATTCATCACAACTTGTTGGATAAAGAGATCCACAACTTGCACAGGTCTTGCCCCGTGCAACATCATTTTTCACCATTGGACCTAAGAGATCCGCAAAATACTATGGTACACTAACTGCACTAAATTGCTCCCTTGCCATCTCCCTCCCAATCCCTCTGCACATCCATTTTGTGCTCCTCATCGGCCATTGCCACCTGTGTCATGCCATCTTTGGCGGCCTCACCATCGTCTTCGATGATGACCTCTTCCCCTCTTTCTCCTCTGCTAGTTCAACGCACCTACAAAACAAATGAAAGAGACCAATTTTCATCCTACTGGCATAGCTTGTCGTTAAAACTGTACTTGAAGGGTACACAATTTAAGCTACACCCAGTTGCAAAACGATGTTTAGATCCTCGTAGTTCAAAACCCTACAAATTATTTCAATCAAACATGCCTCACCGAAGGAGCTTTTTGACCCGGCAACAACATTTATCAAGGCCAATCTTTGATTTTTGTGGAAAAGCTTTGACACTTATCAAGGCCAATCTTTGATTTTGTGGAAAAGCTTTGACACGGCAACACCATACTTAGTTTGGAGTTGTGATGTTTTTGAGACCTATGGAGACAGGGGGATGCAAACACAAGATTGCATGGAGTTAGCTGCGAATATCAAAAGAATCACACCTTGTCGGATTCTGGGTTTGAACAAAGTAAACGATGTCGATAGTGTTGGGAACAGAAGACGGGGAAGGATTCTTTGACGCATTCGTGTTGTTACTACTTATGGATTTCACATGGATATGCGGTTGTTGTTGTTACTGCTTTATGGATTTCTCATATAGATGTTAACTTGATGCAATCCACCATTTTCCAGAAAGAGAGATTGAAATTGGCAGCAGCAACAACAGTTTGGTGTGATGCAGTAGTGAGGGCTCTTCACGATGGTGGGGGGGAATGTTTGGTGTGGGTGGTCTAGCATTAGATTTGACATGCCTAATTGATCTAGTGGAAATGATGGTGCACGGTGCAAAACTTGACACACTTGCGCATGTTAGACAAAACCATTATTTTCTATCTAATTCACTGGTGAGCTTGGTGTCTCACTATGGTTTCCACAAGCAAATGTTGCAAATTATTGGCCATGTTCTTTTTTCGAATTTAAACTCTGGGCTCTATTTATTATAACTCCTTTGGTCTTCCTCATTTTACCATCCTGAATTCGGATTACTCTGTACGAGACATACCACATTGACATCTCTAGCAAAACTGCATTTAGAAGGAGCAAGGCATAGTAGATTGGAACGTAAAAAAAAGAAACGATAAATTAATTTTCTAAGTGTGTTATCAAAATGATTGTTACAAGCTCAATGGAAACCAACCTAACAATACTACCACTAAAGTTTGCAGCCCAATGGAGAACGATCAAGTAGTGGAGCTTGTACCAACATGGTGTTGTAGAATTCGTAGATGTATGTATCTTTTAATTAGGTCACGGGTTCTATATCATACTGGTACGCATGTAAAAATATATATTAGGAGATGTCAATCTCTTAAATGAATCTCAGTCATTTTGAGAGATTAGTCGTCATAATTGTGTGTGAGCATATGAGTTTACCAAAAAAATAGTAGTGGAGACTATACTGAATAAAGTGGGCCATCATACGGATGAGATGGAGGACAAACGATAACATTTCTTATATTTTCAAAAGGAGACTTATATAGATGCTATACATCACTTGTTATTATAACAGTTTCATTCAATAATTAGCAGGTCAATTCAACGGTTAGCTCAATTTCCAAATCCAAAATGACCTCTTGAATCTTGATGCACATTGTCTTTTACCTTTTTGAATTAGAAATGTTAGTGACATTTTTATCATGCAGCAGTTATAAAGGATCTGTTATATTTCTATTCTGTTAGCTGCAGAGGCACTATCTCCTTAGTGAAAGACAAACTACCTTGCTTGTCTTGTTGTCCAATGTTCTTTTCAGTTGAACTCTTCCTGATTTTTGACTCAAACTAATCTCATTAGTTTACTTTCAAATACTCAAATTTCAAATGGGACCAGCTCAACCATGCCATAGAGTAAAAAAATAACTCTTCAATTTTAAAAAGATGACAGAAATGGAAAATAAATGATGAAATATCAGCAAGTGATTTGATGTTTAGTTGAGATAAATTTTTCATCAAACATTTTGTAGAAGAAAATAAAACAAGTTGAAGTGATAATGATTTTTTTTTTTCTTTTCAGTAAGTTGAAGTGATTATAATTATGAATGTTATAAATGATAACTTTCAGCATAAGTTAAAGTTAACACTATACAATAGTTAACTTACTCAGAGTTTGTTTTGTAAGTTATAAAACAAATAATCATCTCAAAGTACTTCTAAAAGTTAAAACTCATTCAGATTAGGAACTGAGGGAAAATCCCTGAGGTCGAGGACAGAGTTTTCAATAAAGTTAATTTGTTTTGGGGCGTTTTTGGAGGATTCAAAAAAGCATAGTGAGTTCATATAAGTAATGCTTAGCTCAAAGTTTATAATAATAAGAAGGATCTCAAAATTAAAGTGAAGAAATACGCTTTAGTGACAACTTTAAGTGATCATTATTTTTCCAGGAAAGGGTGCAGGTTACATATGAAACAAATGATTTTATATTAATACAACTCTATCTTTCTAAATTCTTAATTCTGACCCTGTGAATACAAAAACATGATAAGCATATTTGCTAAGTAGAGAACAATACATGGCTCAACAAAAAATAAACAAAAATAAAAGTAGGATCAGAAGCTGCGGCAGGATACAACTGATTCGTTTGAATTATCATTCTGCATAAGAAACATCATTGTTGATGGCTTTCTCCATTGCTTTCTGGCAAAGTTCCCAAATTTACGCGAGATTCTTTATCATCCTGAGTGTCTGATGTATCAGAACTTCCTTGATCATTCGAGTTGGAATTGTTATCTACATCTTTGTGAGCAGATTCGTCGTTCTCCTTTTTTGACTCCACTGATTCATTTTGAGCATCACCTTCATTTTCACTAGTCTTGGTCTGAGCAGCGTTCTCGTTCTGATTCTCATTCACATTGGCATCATTAGAAGTGTTTCCGCTGTCATTGGTATTTTCATTGTTCTTTGAGTCATTCTGGTTTGCGTCACTGTTGTTTTCTGTGTTTGAGTTTCCCTCTGCACTGTTTTCAGATGAAGTAGTGACCTGGCTAGAATCTTTGTTGTCATTAGCACTTTCATCACTGGTTGTGTTGCTTTGACCCGAGTTTGCATTGTCATTCTGTGAAGATTCGGAATTACTTTCTGCACTCGAGGATTCATCTTTCTTTTGTTCCGATGAGGTATCAGAGGTAGTAGTTAGTTGAACCTCGTTGCTAGTAGCATCTTTGTTGTCAAATGTATTGGATGATGAACCACTTCCTTGTGTTCCTTCTTGACCAGAATTCTTTTCCGGGTTTTCATTAGTGGTGTCCTTGTATTCACCATGATTTGTATTGCCGTCTTGAGTTTCTGAGGAAGATGTAGTAGTAGTGGCATCAGCCTGATCTCCAGCAACATTTGATTTAGAATCTTCAGTGTTTGGTGTGGCGCTAGAGTCCTCTTTCTTTGAGTTTGCATCTTCAGATGTTTCATTCTGTTTTTCAGTTGTGTCATTTCCATTCTGCAATGATGTATCCGTAGTTTGTACATCCTTGGTGGTGTTATTCTGCTCTTGCTCTTGCTTCTGTTCATCTGACTCCGACGCAGAACCCTTCTGTGTATCATTCTCTGTCTGTGCCTGATCCTTCTCACTCTCATTTCCTTGGCTGTTTTGTGTAACGGTAGAATCAGTGGATTCAGTAGTTTCATTACTATTTTTCTGAGACTCCAACTCAAACTCATTCTTTTCCTTTTTGTCAAATTGTTCTTCTGTCTTGTTAGGACTTTCTTGTGATTTGTTATCCACTACAGCACTGGAGGCGTTATCTCCGGAATAATTTTCCTCCCTGGCCTCATTGTTCTTTTCACCATCCTGAACCTGATTATCAGATGAAGTCTCTTCCTTAATCTTATCATGCTCTTCTTTCTCTCCTCCTTCTGTTCCATTGGTCTCCTCAGTCCCTTGTTTACTATCTTGTTCATGGTTTTCCTCCACTTGATTCTTCGTGTCGCTTCCATTCTGGTTGCTTTCTTCATTTTCCTTATCTTTGCTGTTTGTTTCACTTGTCTCTTCATTCTCTTGCTTACTCTTTTCCTCTGTAATTTCTCCGGTTTCTTTTTCTCCCCCTTCATTTTTCTTCTCTTCATTCTCTTGCTGAATCTTTTCTCCATCTTTGTTCTCTTCATTCTCTTGCTGACTCTTTTCTTCATCTTTGTTCTCTTCATTCTCTTGTTGAATCTTTTCTCCATCTTTGTTCTCTTCATTCTCTTGCTGACTCTTTTCTTCATCTTTGTTCTCTTCATTCTCTCGTTGAATCTTTTCTCCATCTTTGTTCTCTTCATTCTCTTGCTGACTCTTTTCTTCATCTTTGTTCTCTTCATTCTCTCGTTGAATCTTTTCTCCATCTTTGTTCTCTTCATTCTCTTGCTGACTCTTTTCTTCATCTTTGTTCTCTTCATTCTCTAGATGTCTCTTTTCCTCACTACTTTCTCCAGTTTCTTTGTTCTCTTCATTTTCTAAATGACTCTTCTCCTCACTACTTTCTCCAGTTTCTGTGTCCTCTACTTCCTTTTTGATTTCCTCATTCTCTTTCTCTACATTTTCACTCTCCTTGTTCTCTGCATTGTCATTCTCTTCATCAACTTTCTCCGTATGTTGTTCACCTTCCAAGTCAGTCTTAGCATTTTGAGCATTCTCTTCACTCTCTTGCTCTACCGAATCCTCTTTATGCTCAGAATTATCTTCCACACCATTAACATCGTCCAATTTTGTTTGCTCGTCATGCTTATTGTCTAGTTCATCTGCTTCCTCCTCGTCTTCCTTGTGTCTTGCATCTATAACAGAAGTTTCCTCCACACGAGGTTTAAGGTCCTTCCTCCCTAACTTAACAACTTCATTGCCAGTTTTTGTGCTCGCTCCATAGGACGCTTTTTGCTCGCGTGAATGTCCAATTTGATAAACTAACCAAACACAAACACCAACAAGAACACATATTTGTAGAGCATGCTTCACCTTGAAGCCGTTCTTAGATCTTTGACTCCTCCTGGGAGATAACCTAAACATGCCTAATACTCCTCACCCTCAAACTTAACTTTCCTTCTTTCTCAAACAAATACCTGCACATACGATAAATTTTACACTGTCAATCAATCATAATCGTCTGATTATTATAAAAGTTTGCCTTTTATCATAACCAACTCTAAACCCATACATGACCGGTTGTGATATGTTGATGCTTTTACACTGACAGTGCATGAAAATTAAACTCAATTGCAAAAAGCTAACTAAACAGAAGAAGAAAAAAAACTACAAATTCAACATATGAATATATGTTGATCTACATATTACAACCGGTGATGTCCAAATTCAACATATGAAAACTTACTGATTAATAAACAATAAAACACCTTACCTTAATTTATTATAAATGTTATAAGATTATGCATTCATATGTACTAATTTCAAATCAATACCAAATCACATGAGAACATGAAGCACTATGAAGCACGGATACGGACAGGGACATGACACAGACACCGACACCCCAACACAGCTAATTTTTTTAGAAAATCACATAATTTAGTGTAATTATATGTGTCAGTATCGTATCGGTGTCGGACACGACACATGTCTGACACGGGAACACGTCTTATCCGAGGAGTGTCTGTGCTTCATAGATTGAAGCATATCATACAAGTTTCCGGAACCAAATTATTCAGATCAAGAAAAAAAACATTAAAAGTGCTGTGAACAAAACAAAAACAAAAACAAAAATGCTGAAGCATAGCATGTTCAAAGGTATTGAAATATATCTTCCTAGATCTTGCTGCCACGATCCACTGAGATTCATAAACAACATAATTGAAAGATTCAAATAAAGACGAGAATTGGTTAAACATTACTTACGTGGAAAATTGAGGAAAACGGTTATATGAAGCAACAAGTGTCTAAGACAAAGGGTGTGTTCTTCCTTCCTTCCTTCCTTCCTCCGCCGTAAAATGAGAGTTGAAGAAAGTGGTTTATCTCAGTGGAATTTCTTCTTCGCTGGATCTGAACTCTTCGCTGGAAAAGAATTCTTCACTGAAACTCGTAAATGCAAATGACCGGTAATGTGTGATGTATCTTTTTTATTTATAGCAAGTAGTTAACAACAGATCTGAAATTATTATATTATATACTATAGTTAAGTGTATTTGTTGATTTGATTTTATTTAAATTAGCTGTTTTCTTACTCAAAGCTAAAATGAACGCGGAAATACAAGGGGGAAATATTAAGAGAGCACCGTCAAAATCATTGCTACCTTGGTGACACGTTTTTCGTTCTACAAATCTCAACCGTTGAAAATTGTCGGTTATACTCTACCACCGTGCGATACGACCCAACATCTCACCTCAATAGGTCCAACAAAAACTAAACTATGCTATCGATTGATGATGGTGAAGAGGTATATAGATGATAGGTTATTTTCGTCTAAAAAAACAAACATTATTTTAAATTTGAATTTAATTACATGATTCGACAATGTAATGAGCTTTTATACGGTCGATTATTTATAATTGTTTTTTTTAAAGATATTTATAATTGTTTTCTTTAATGTTAAATCTTCATCCTAAATTATA